>Ga0247841_10003423_pt1 | contig 29478 bp, 56 predicted proteins | sample LaCruzMarch2015__2_FD_192410 | JGI IMG/M metagenome (GOLD analysis project Ga0247841, IMG submission 192410) | Freshwater microbial communities from meromictic Lake La Cruz, Castile-La Mancha, Spain - LaCruzMarch2015_18m | ecosystem: Environmental > Aquatic > Freshwater > Lake | place: Spain... | reverse complement strand
ATTATAATAAATAATAGTAGTTGTTATAGTAAGTCAAGTGAGGCGGTATTATGCCCTATATGTGTTAATGGAGTTAAAAACTGGATAACTATTAAAGATAGCTTAATAAAGGGCTATACAACATTTACAATAGCTGGTATTGGCATCGATCCATTAGATCACGACTCAAATGCTGGGAACGTAGAGTTTATTAATACGGTACTTGAGAATATTTACGATAACGGAAAAGATGATTGCTTTGGCATAATAAGTAAACGGAATGCAAATTCTGGGTTTTCTATTTTAGATAACTTAACTATTTATGTATTTGTTGATTATAGTAATACATACTGTATTACGAGTGGGGGTTACGGTACGGTACAAAAGGTATCTATATTGGGCGGAAATGTAACTTCGACTCATAACAGAGAATTCAACGTAAACAACAACGTAACAGGAACTAATATTTTTGTTAAAAACGATATTTTAATAAATCCATTAAGATAAAATGAACGGTGCTGGATTAGTTATAAAAAAACTTGTTGCTCCAACGACATACAGCGTATCACAAGACGTGACATCAATAGATGTCGATACTTCATCGGGTGGCGTTACAACGATAATATTACAGACGATTCACGCATCTTATGGTCAAAGAAGGTTTTTTATTAGCGATAAAAGTAATAATGCGAGTGTTGGTAATATTATATTAGTTTGTTCTGGCGGAAATTTAATTAATAACGCACCCAGTCTAATACTTGATAACGATGGGATCGTTGCCGAAGTAGTCGTTGCCGATCAATCTAATTATATTGCCAATCTAAATACCGATGATGTTATCCCCGTAACTGGAGATAAAAACTTTGTTCACAACCAAGTAGTCGCATCAAATAGCTGGACTGTTACGCATAACTTACAGAAAAAATGTGCGGTAAGCGTAACGGATAGTTTAGGCAACGAAATAGTTGGAAAGGTGCATTATGATAGTATTAATCAGGTGACAATAGATTTTAACAAGTCAATAACTGGATATGTATATTGTAATTAACAGAATATAAACTTAATAAAATAATCAAATGGCTGAAAAACAATTTGTAGTTGATATAAATCTGGATAATAACCAGCTACTCAACGCAAAAGCAAAAGTCGGAACGGGATTTACTTCCTCCGCAACAAAAGAAGGTCGTTTTATGTACGATAACGTAACAAAACGTCTTTTATACGATAACGGATCGGTGATCCAAACAGTTGCTATACTATCAGACGTAACGGGACTCCTTGATTTCAAGGGCGGATACAACGCAACGACCAACGTCCCAGATTTGACGACTGCACCGAACTTAATTCTTAAGGGCGATTATTACGTTGCTACAACGGGTGGGCTTTTCTTTACCGAGACCTTACAGGCTGGTGATAGTTTATTTGCAAATATAGATAGCCCATCAGTACTTGCCGACTGGGTAATAGTACAAGGCAACGTAGTACACGCAACGGAGCTTGTTGATGGAGTATTAAAACTCGCAACCCAAGTACTTACGGATGCTGGAGTAGATGATACAACCGCAGTAACTCCTCTTAAGTTAAAAACCGCTTCGTTTATTGCTAAAAAATACAACTCTGGGGTGACAAGTATTGGGAGTGGGACTCCAGTAACCATAACCCATAACTTAGGAAACTTAAAACCAGCGATAACAATTATCAGATCAAGTAATGGTAGGGTAATAACCGCACAAGTGGATAACTTTACCTTAAACACTTTTGATGTCACCGCAAATGGTGTGAACTTTAACGTGACCGTTGGTGTAGTAGGATAATATTAACGGTGGGGGCAAAAGCCCTCGCCTTTATTTTAAAAGTATATGGCAAGTAAGGAATTTGATGTAGATATTGACCTTAATGGTAATGCGTTAAAAAACGTAAAAGATCCGTCTGCCTCTACCGATGGGGTAAATCGTGGATACGTAGATATCGCATCTTATGGCGTTGCTTCGGGTACAAATACTTACGTCTTAGCATTAACTCCAGCCATTTTATCTTATACTGCTGGGCAGTTATTTAAAGTAAAGTTCACGAATGCCAATACGGGAGCAAGTACAATAAATATAGATACTCTGGGAGCTAAAAATATTTACAAAAACGTAAGCACCGCTTTGGCAAGTGGCGATATTTTAGCAAACCAGACTTTGATATTACTTTACGATGGTACTAATTTTCAGATATTAGGGATTATAGGAACGGGTAGTGGTACTACCTTCCCTCCCATTTTACTCGGAAGTCCAACAACTTACGCCTCGACTCCGCAGACATTAAACGGGACTCAAGGAGTTGTTATTGGAAATATGGCAACTGCTTTGGCTATTAACCTGCCAACTGCAACTACTTGTTCAGGAAGAGCTTATTTTATAAAAAATATTAATACTGGTCTTTTAACTATAACCCCAAATGGAGCTGAAAAAATAGATCAGTACTCAACTTTATCGTTATCGCAATGGGATGCCTTTTTAATTTACAGTAATGGAGTGGGCTGGATCGTTGCTGGTTATTTTTTAAACAGATCAACTGAATTGGTTATTACGAACTCTCCAAGACCAGTCGGATTAATAGTTGCTGGTGGCGGAACTATTGCATACGATCAAACGGATGCTGGTGCAAACTACATCCCATTTACAAGAATAACCGCATCTGCAAACTCCAGCACCTTAAAATTAAGGAATACGTTTTATATCCCATCAGAATACAGAAAAATGATAAACGTACAAGTACAAGTGCGAAAGGGTGATATTGCTACTACGATGACGTTCAATACATTAAAAAACGGTGTTGCTGTAGATTCTGGGATCGGCATAACCCCAACTCTTGCAAATACGTGGGAGTCAAAAACAATAACGCTACCAAGTAGTTATATTGCTGGTGACGAGTACCAGTTTGAAATAATTGGAGGTGTTGGGGGTGTAAACAATATGGGAAATGGCGATACATTTGATTTACAAAGCGTAAGGTTTAATTATCAACGATTTAAAAATACATAACGATATGATAATAGCAAGAAAACAAAATACAGAAGATATTTTAAAAGAGGCTGGAAGCTCCAGCCCATATACAAATTACGCAATAATGGAAACATTAGAGTCTGGCTACGATGATGTCACTAATGTATCTACTTGGTTTAATATTGTAACCAATTGTATTAAGGATTATGTTTATATGCGTGATTTTGCAAAGGCTACGTTTCTACCAGCGTGGGATACATTAAGCACCCCAGAAAAAGCCAAACTCGTACAACACTATATTTATCCAGATACGTTTACCCAAGAGGAGATAGATGTTTTATTTACTGCAGAGGAACAGTTGGGAAACTGGGAATATCTGGCTTTAAAAACAAAAGAAGTACGTGGCATTCGCTGGGAAGAATTAAGAAAAAAGATCAGCTTTGATTTATCTGTATATGAAGGATTATTATTTTATTCTGATACAAAACAATGGAAGGGGGATTATATAGATGCCGATTTACCATATTTAGAGTTATGGTTTGTGAACGGAATCTATCCTCCGCTTGGAATTGATTTTACGACCAACGGCTTTGCACAAAAAAGCTATTATTCTGAATATAGAAAAGATCTTTGCGTAGATGTAGTAACTAATGGCAATTATTAAATGATAGGGCTTATATTACTTATAGTATCAACGATTTTAAAGATGGCATTATCGCCAATCCTTTACACTTATGGGATAATATTTTCGTTGATAAAGGGTAAGTTTAGTGAATACAATCGCAACCTCGCCATCGGTAAAGACCAGTATGGGAATGCATTGGGTAAATATTTATTTAATCATACACTAATAACGGAGTGGAGCAATAACTACTTTGGCAATATCGATGAAACGATATCCTCTGTTATCGGTAAAAATAAGCGTGATGGTACGCTAACAAAAACTGGCAGGGTGCTGGATAAAATACTGGATAAGATTGACCGCAACCATTCTATAAGGTCAATCGATGAGAATGTACATCAATTAACTAAAACTATAAAAAAATGAGTGCAAGTTATGTAACAATACAGGGGGAAAGTACTTTTAACTTTACCTTATCTCCCGACCAAAAAGAACTCCAACGCAGTTGGATTCGGCTTGTTTGTAAGACTGGTGGCGGTGCAATAACCATAAACCTTCCCAAGATCAAAGATTTTGGTACTGGGCTTGATTATCGTATTTTAGTTGATGATGCTGATGATCTCGCATCTGTTAATAATATAATCGTTAATGTCGATCCAAGCAATACAATCGAGAATGCCCCATCTTATGTAGTAAACACTAATGGGCATAAAATAGAGATATATATCAGTAGCCTTACGGAGTTTGCTGTATTATCAAACGGGGGGACTGCAAGTCCATACATACCCATTATCCCTATTGTATACGCAGACTTACTTGTATTGGCAACGGGGAATACGCTGGTCGCTGGTCAGCAGTATTTAATTACAGACTACGCAACAAAGCATATTATTCCAAATACGGTTGATGTTTTTACTGGAGCAGTAGAACCTCTAATCGTACAAGCGATATCGGTCAACCAAATTGATAAAAACGCAATATCGCTGAGTTATCCTTTGGATGAAATACTTTACGAACTCGTTGATGCTACCGCACAAGGCGGAGATAAAGGCAGAATACGTTATCGTAAGGATACAGGTATAAACATAGAAACTTGGTATGATTGGAAAAACGTAAACTTTAGACGCTGGGAGACAGCACTTGGCGGTGGGATATTTACTGTATATCTCGATAACGGTTTTGCATTTCAAGACTTTTACACTTTTGCCAATAGCAATATTGCCTCAACTTGTGAAAACATATCTGTAGGATGTGCTAAAAATGGCAATACCTTAAATAATAATATTTTTGGTACTAATAGCAAGAGGGTTGTGATAGGTGTTGAAAATCACGATAACACAACAGGGAACGACTGTGCTGATATTATGATTGGGACTTATTTTACCGAAAATGTTATTGGCGATACATTCCAAAGCAATAAAATAGGTGACCAATTTACATTAAACACAATCGGGATATCGTGTTCTGGCAACATTATTGGATATGCGTTTAGTGGAAACACTATTAATAACTCATTTGCTGGAAATGTTATTGGCGAAGAATTGTTTATGAATAGCATAGGTGACGATTTTGCAAACAACACCATTGGCAATGGATTCCAAACAAATACAATACTGAACTCTTGTGGGTTTAATAAATTTGGTGATTTAACGATAGGAAATGTTATCGGGAACAGCTATTATTTAAACACTGGCTTAAATGGATTTATTGGCAATACAATTGCAGATAATTTTACGCTAAACGTAATGGGGAGTGGTATTACTGGGAATAACATCGATGGCAAAGCTACTTTAAACATATTTGCCTCCAATATCAGTAGCAATATTTTAGGGACGAATTTTTCAGGTAATGTAATCGGAAATGATTTCGGCTTAAATACAATAGGAGCAAACGCAGTATTGAATAAAATCGGATGCTACTGCAACAACAACGTAACTGGGATGATGTTTACAAACAATCTAATTGGCAATAACTTTAACAATAACGGGATTGCGTTTAATTTTTCAAGTAACCAAATAGGAAGCGACTTTAAGTTAAACCCAGTTATCGGAAACGATTTTCAAAATAATGTTATTGATAATTACTTCCAATCCAATATTACAATTGGTGTGAGGTTTATGGATAATAAAATCGGATTAGGATTTGCACAAAACACGGTGGGCGATGATTTTGCACAAAACACGGTGGGTGTTAATATGATTAGCAATACAATCGGGGGACTATGCCAGAAAAATGTTATCGGGAATAATTTTCACGATAATATAGTGGTTGCAAACTTTATGAAAAACGAGATATTAGCGGAAATAAATATACTTGATTTTACGTTATCTACCTATGTTTATGCCGACTACTCTAAAAAAATAATTAAAGGATCGGATACGATCAATTATTTATCATACTTTGATGGCTTAGTTGTTCAATATGTATCACCAACCGCTTAATATTTAATATTATAAACAAAATTATAAAAACACAATAAAATGGAAACAAAATTTAATAAAAACGATGCAGTAAAGTTTGCCAGAAATTCAATCGACAAACAAGATGTTACAGTTGTTGCTGGGGTGGTCGAGAAAACATCGGTATCCGATAAACAGTCATACGTTATCGAATATACAAATGGATGGATACCTAATGAAATCCGTATTAGATTATATGGGCTGGACGTAAATAAAAAGTATTTATTTGTAACCGAAGAGGAGTTGACCGCAATCGTTTAAAAATTAAAACAAATAAATGAGTGCAAGTTATGTAACAATACAAGGGGGGAGTACATTCAACCTTACTCTATCCCAAGACCAGAGAGAATTACAAAGGAGCTGGATCAGGCTTTTTTGTAAAACATCTGGGGGAGCTATAACTATTAATCTGCCAAAAATTAGTGATTTTGGTACTGGGCTTGATTATCGGATACTCATAGATGATGCCGATGATAACGCTGGTACAAACCCGATCACAATCAACTGCGATCCCAGTAATACAATCGATAACGGGGCATCCTATGTAATAAACGCCAATGGCAACAAGGCAGAAATATATGTAAGTAGCCTTACGGAGTTTGCTGTATTAACAAATGGAGGTGCTGGAAGCCCAATAATCCCGATTTTATACGCAGATTTACTTGCACTCGCAACGGGCAGTACGATGGTCGCTGGTCAGAAGTATTTAATTACGGATTTTAGAACAAAACACAATATCCCATTTACCGCAGACACCTTTACTGGAATGGTAGAGCCATTGCTTGTACAGGCAATCACGGGCAATAAACTACTGGATAACGCAAGTAGCACCCTATTTGCCAATGATGAGATATTATACGAGTTAGTCGATACAACCAGTCAGGGCGGTGATATGGGGCGGATATATTACAGATGCGATCTTCTTAATTCCGTATCTACGTTTTACGATTGGCGAAATGTAAAATTTAGGCGTTGGGAGACTTCGGCTGGGAGTGGGAATTTCTTAATTTATTATGACAACGGGTTTGCTTACCAAGATTTTTATACTTTTGAAAACATTCAGACTCCCAACCCAACGACTTGCTATAACGTAGAAATGAAAAAATACGTTACTGGTGGGGTTACTACATTGAATAACAATGTATTTGCGATGTATTGCTATAATAACACGCTGGGCGATAACTGTTATAATAATAACTTTGGGCTGGTTGCCATTAATAACGTAATTGAGGGCAATTTTGGAGGCAACTTAATCGGTGACTATTTTATGAATAATAAGATAGGGAAGAATTTTACCGATAATACTATTGCCCTTATGTTTCACGATAACCTAAAGAGTGGTGCGTTGCCCTTTGTTGGAAATCAGATCGGACACGATTTTTATAAAAACACAATAGCTGGTACATTTAACTACAATACTATTTCCTTTAATATGTATGGGAATTATATCTATGCAGAATTTATAGGGAATAATATTGGTCAGTACTGCACCACCAACACGTTTTTTAACGATTTTAGCTCCAACTGGGTAGGCGACCAGTTTACATATAACTACACAAGCGGATTGGTTTTTGGAAGTAATATTGGCGATACCTTCCAACAAAATCAAATAACTGGCTTATTCGCCCAATCGACAATTGGCGATAACTTCAATGCCAATACTATTCTTAACGCATCTATGAACGTAAATTCATTCGGTGATAATGTTGCTCAAAACCTATTCTCATCTGGATATTATAATAATAATATTTTCGGGGATGGATTTATAAACAATAATATTAATGCTGTATCGAGTATGAATGGCGTTGACTTTACTTTAGCAACTTTTGTAAAATTTAATTATAGCAAATCTATTCAGTTAAATAGTGCTGGTGTACTGGTCTTATCATATTTAGATAACCTAAATGTGTTGACTGTAGTAGTAGCAACTGCGTAGAGTGTTAAAAAAAAGAAGAACCATTTTGACTAAAATGTCGTAAATTTGTGTAAAGGATATAATTTATTAATTATTTTAAAGACCGATTATGGAGAGGGCAAATGCTATTGAACTTGAAAAACATCTTAAGCGGACAACTATATCTGCAAATATATTCAGCATTATATTTGCGGTTGTCACGGCACTTGTAGTGTGCTTTTCTTTTTATTACAATACAAATAATACGCTAAACACACACACGCAAGAAATCAAAGATGTTAAAACCGATGTTAAAGATGTTTGCAACGAGATTACCAATGCGAAAATTTATCAAAGTGCAAACGCTGAACAAGTAAAATCGATTCAAGCCCAGTACACCGAGCTTAAACAAGGTCAATTAAGGATCGAAGATAAACTGGATCGTATAATTGGCAAAATAGGGCTATGAAAAAGACTTTAACTTGGATTAGTAAAACATTTAAGGAGAGCTGGGTTATAGACCTTTTTAAAAGGATATTTCTTGCATTAGATAATAGCCGATTCGGATTCTCGGCAAAGAAATTAACAGCCTTTATTATTATTTTTTGCGTAGTTAAACTACACCTTAATTATTGCGAATATGCTTTTGTTAATAAAGACTTTAGCTTATTCCCAACGGTGCTTGGTACTGACTTCGCAACTATACTTACCCTTTTTGGAATAAACGAGTATAGCAAGAATAAAATTGCGAAAAAGGAAGATGAAAAAGCAAACCCAAAGCCAGAAGAAAAACAAGAAGAAAAAACGTAATGAGATGACTTTTATAAAGAAATATACAATAATGGTGGTTATAATACTGGCATTATTATTTTCTTTTTATTGGATATTTGTAATAGATAACACTTCTTCTCAGCCAATAAATGTTATTAACGAAGATAGCTTAATTAAATTTATAGATAGTCAAATCGATATGTGTGCAGATACACTGCAATTTGACTCTTTACTTACAAAAATCGATACAATACCATTACGAAGACCATAAACGAAAAATAAAATAAAATGGGATATTTTAACTGGAAAACATCGGACACAAAAAAGACTATATGGAATATAAATTCACGGTACGGTGCAAAGCCAAGCCCAGTTTATTTAATTACCGAAGATGGTCGACATTGGGCAGAGAACAAATACGATGGTTACGGTGTTTTTGGTGGCAAGGATATTTATGTTTTAATAGCCGAGCTTAATGGCTTTAAGCCCAAAAAAGAGCAAAACGAAGAAGATGCACGGGACTGGGCATTTAATAACGTATTTGCAACGGGAGATACGAGCTTTACAAATATGGCAAACAAAGGCTTTAAAATGCCCAAGATAGTCGAAAAACTCCCCAGCAAAGAAAAGTGGGTGGCTATGTGGACTAAACTTCCTTATCCAGCGAATGCCGAAAATCAAGGGTACTTTAAAGATGGTGGTAAGGTTGATGTTGGCAATTTTGATGTAATGCTTATCGTATCAAAGGATGGCGATGTTGATTCAATTAAACAAATTGCCAGTAAATGCGGTGGTAAGCTTGAAAGTAAGCAGAAGGCAAATACACTTCTATCTCTAAATTTTTCATTTGATAAAAGTGCAGATTCGAGTAATTTTATAAAAGATATTTTAGCTCAACGAAATGACTTAAGTATTGAGGATATATTAACTTATTCAGATGAACTTAAGCGTGGCGGAGGGATTAAAAATAAAGACTGGGATTATACAATCGGAGGACTATAAAATGGAAAGAACAACAAAAATTATTATTGCAATAGGAGTTATCGCCATATTAGGCATAACAGTTTACGCATTCCGTGATAAAATATTCGGAAAAACACAATCCAGTAGGGTTGTAAATCGTGGGGTTACAAAAGAGGCAAAACAAAACACGGTTAAATTTGTAAAAGAATAAAATTATGGCAGAATTAAAAGTAAAAATACCAGCAGTTGCCGAGTCGTTCTACGATAAGGTTGGAGCAAAGGCAAATAAGGACAAAATTGTAAACACGATCAGACCGAAGTTTGGGAAGTTTATCGATAACGCATCAGCGATGTCAAATGTGCCATCGGAGTTAATCGAGAGCTTTATATTTATAGAGTCGGGTGGAAAGCCTGATGCCAGTTCTCCATACGCAGTCGGGCTTATGCAAGTGGGCTTTGCTACCGCATCGGATTGCCTCGTGAAAGAAAAGGGTGCTAATCGTTTATCGGCAGAGGAAGAGAAAATTATTAAGGCTACGCTGGGGGATCGCTGGTCGCTTTTAGAAAAAGTAAAGGCAAAACAGACTACTCTGGGTAAAACATTTATAACTAAAAAAGATCTTCTTGATCCAGAATTTAATATCACCGTTGGCACAATTCTTGTTAAGCAACTTATGGACGAATTTACTGAAGCGGATGGCAAGATTAGAATGGATAAAGTAGTTGTTATTTATAACGGTGGTCGTTACGGTGCGGTAGCTAAAAAGGTTATTCCACATAAAGGGACAACCAAAGATTTACTGGCTATTGTACCAGCCGAAACAAAAGCGTACATCTTAAAATTGTTAGGTACAGAAGGGTTACTTGATACGATGATAGCATAAACGTAAATACAAAACATTATGGAACACAGCTTGTTAAAATTAGGCGAACTGGAAATATGGCTTAAGTCAGTTGCCTACAAAATCGAATTAGCAAAAGAAAAGAAAGAACTGGAAGCGGAAAGAGGAGAGAATAAGGAGAAGCAAAATATATTCTTTGACAAGGCTTTGTCTGCCGAAATAAATGGAGAGATGCATTACTCGTTGGGCTATCTTGATAAAAGTAGAGGAAGTGTAATGAGTTTAGAAAAAGCAATTAAAACAGCACAAGAGGTAAGGGGTAAACTTAACATAGAACCCGTTGTAGTAGAAATAGTTGTTGGGAATTGGGGACAACCGATTAGGTTAGATGAACATACAAACTTTACCGTAATGACTCATAAACAAATACCAATTAACGTCCTTGAAATAAATAAAATTAGGTTTAACGATGGCGGTACTGTTAAGAGCTTTAATTATCAAATTGGCGGATTATAATTTAAACTAAACGATTATGGCAGTAGTACCAGAATAACTCGAAAAACGTGTTGCAAGGCTTGAAGTTTTGCACATCTGGGGTGGTGTTGTAATTATAGCTCTGGGAGTACTTTTGTATATGAAGTATCACAAACATAGTGTAAAAGGATGAGTGCAACGGATGGTGGCTGGATTTATAAAAATAGGTACTGGGTTGGCGGTGCAATTGCGGTCACAATTATCGGTGTCGTTCTTTATATTAATCGTAAAAAGGTAACAGAAATTGGCGGTAAAATTATAGAAGGTATGCAAAATAAAGTATGGGATGCGATATCCGAACAAAAAATCGAAAAGCTTCATCCTTTAGTTAAGGAAAAAGCGAGAGAGTTTATAAACAAAGCGGATGCCGAAGGTATTAAACTCCGTATTACCGATACGCTAAGAACGTGGGCAGAGCAAGACGAGAAGTACGCACAAGGTCGTACAAAGGCTGGTGCAAAAGTAACCAATGCAAGAGGTGGTCAATCGAACCATAACTTCGGTCTTGCGATGGATGTCGTAGAAATTGTAAACGGTAAAGCGGTCTGGGATAATAAAAACTGGGATAAGATTGGGCAGATTGGTAAATCGGTTGGATTTTTCTGGGGCGGTGACTTTAAGTCAATTACAGACAAGCCTCATTTTGAGATGACCTTTGGTAAGACTTTGGCACAATTGCAAAAGCTATACAGTAGTGGGCAAAGAGATGGTGAGTACGTTAAACTAATCGCATAACCATTATGAAAATAGATAAAAAGGTATTGGCGATCATTATATTGGGCATAGCCTTGCTTATCGTGGGCTATATCGCATTTAAACCAAGCCCAACTCCCTACGACAAGGATTATCTCGAAAAGCAGTTAAACGAGCTAAAACATACGAAGGATAGCCTTTTAAAATCCATTACAAAACTACAAGCGGATAATTTCAAAAGCCAAGCTGTAGTTGATAGCTTAGAAAAATTAAAACCGAAAATACAATTAGTATATGTTAATAAGTATAAAGAAATCGATAACGCTTCTGCTGGTACTATTGTCAATGAATTTGATGACGTATTCGCAAAAGCTGGTGTTGGACGATAGAGGCGACACGCTGGTATGTTTCTCCGTTCCAAAAAGCAAGTTCCTTTTAAAGCAAGTGTATAAAGTTGCGGAATGTGATACATTACTTAAGATTTGCGAGAGACAAAAGACCTTATGCGATACAATTACGCAGAGAAATGCGAGAATTATCTTTAATTGCTTCGGGGTTAATGATGCCAACGAGAGAATAATTAAAGTAAAAGACTATGAAATCACAAGGATTGGCGACCAGTTAAAAGATACCCAGAAACAAGTACGCAGACAAAAGGTTTACAAATGGTTTTTTATCTGTACGACTGGTCTGGTATCGGGGTACTTAGGATATTATACACTTAAACATCCGTAGGGCAATCCAGATTAAATCCCCCAGATAAATAACAAGCATTATTTAAGTAGTCACGATCTATATGTTTAGCTGACATTTTCCATTTGCAATATTTGGGATAAGTACATTTAGCCCAACTCTTATTTTCTCCTTCCAACCAAGACGTTTTCTTTGCCTCTGGGCGATCCAGTAGTTTAATGGTTGTTTGGCATAACTCCCTTTGAGAAAGTACAACCGCACCGTTGTTAATAGCATTGGATAGCATTACTCCCCAGATATCATAATGCGGATGTCTTTTATGGGGCTGAAACCATTCTTTTTTAAGACCAATGGCTTTGGCAAACTCGTGGAGTTCCTCCAGCGAATCGGCAATTAAATGTATGTTATCTGTATAGACCATAATTAAAACATTGACCAGTATAAAATCGGCTTTCCTATTTTGGTGGCATAATCTATCTCGAACTGGGTACGGTCACCGATGTATCTATTGGGGTTAATAACCAGTACGATCCCGTATTTATCAATTTTCTGGAGATGTAGCTCGTCTAAAACGTGGGCGACCTTTTCTTGTTCTGCACCGTGATGGTCTTTATCCCATTTTGCGTGTTGCATATACCAGTCGGGCAAGTAATGTAAGCCCGTTGCCATTATCCCAACCTTTTCCAACTCCCATTTTATAACTGCGATGAGGTCGCAAAAGCGAGAGCTTCCGCAAACGCATACTGTTTGCTGGGCTTCTGTTTTGCGTATTTGTTCTACGGTAGCCGACACGGTCTTTAGCAGTTGTTTGAAAATATCTTCAGTCATTTCTTTTCTTTAGGTATTTGGCGATCTTTTTCTTAAACAGTTCGGCTTTTTTATAATTCTCCAAAGCGATGGCATCGTTCATCTGTTTTTGTAAGTCTAACAAGTTTTCGTTATCGTCATCAAAATCATCATCATCTTGTTTATCGTCATCGACTTCGGCTTGGGTAAAGTGTTTGTACCCAAACTTTGTTAAAATCTCGTCTATTTTATCTTGTAGATTTGCCATTAGTTATTTACGGTTTCTTTTTTTGCATTTTTGGTGTATCCAGTTTTAATAAAGTCATCAATATAAATCAATTTACGTCTTTCACGGTTTGCTCCGCAGGGTTGCCAACGCAGGTGTCCAGATACTCCAAACTCCCCAACCTTTATAATCCTATTCCAGCTACTATCCACGATTACGATATTCTGGTCGGTATCGTTAAAACACTTGCCCTCTTTTTTTGTTTTATGAGTTTTGCCTTGAGGTTTTAGCGTTACTGTTTCAAGAACTGAAAACTCCAAAAAAACAAGGTACTGGATAAAGCGTTCAAATAACTCCACTCCAAAAGGGTTTTCAACTGGGTACGATAAATGTCCTTTCGCTGTATTTATACGGAAGGTCGTGTACTGCAAAAATGGGAGTATGTCGCCATTAACATTTTTAGGATCAACGGTAACCCAGCAACAAAAGATACTATTTTCGGCAATATAATAACGGTAGAAAAGTCTATTATCGATAAGTATAGTTATCTTTTTACCTACTGGGAGTCCTCTAAACATTTTGCCATCAAACTTCTCTTCTGATACTCGTATCTTTTGGGCTATTGCAAGGCTGGGCTGGGACATTAAATACAGCTTATTGCCATCATCCGATAAAAGAGTTGCGACATCATTTGTAAAACCAATTTTATCCTCTAAGCTAACATCGTTATTAGCGTAAATATTTGCCTTTTGAAGTTCAAATACCTTGTTCCGTTTATAATCGTTAAAGCGTAGCCCTAAGTAGTTATCTCGTTTGATTTTCATAATATAATATGATGAGGTCATAAATGTATTTTACAGTCAGTCCCTTTGCAGAGATTTTTTGATAAACATTACGAGTATTTATATATCGAAATATCACCGTATTCATTTCCTTTTGTTGATCTTCGGTTTTTGCCCGATGTTTACGATCCAGCAATTCACGAATAACTTTTTCGTCTTCGGCATCAAACAAGTCCGATAACGTAATCGCATCCAATACATCAGATAATCCACTTGGATTATTATTGGGGTTTATTGCTGTTGTATTATTCATAACTTAAACGGTTTAGTTTTGTTTATAGGTTTGAATTATTACCTTTAAGCGTATAGTATCCATACACACATCTACTCCCGTCCCTATCGCAATCGTATATATCATTAATAACCCCATCAATTACCGCAACGTAGTGTTTGCTTACCGCAACGACCAGTCTACCTTTGGGGAGTTCGTCTGCCCTTAAATGCACCTTGCACCCTTGCCCGATTTTCATTGTTGCAGTCCAGACAAAGCCAAGCGACTCCATATACTTTTTAAACCATTTACGGCTGGTTGTGATCCCAAGACTCGCTGATAGCTTACCAGTTGATTTACTTTCGTATTTGCCTTTACGCTGGGTTGCATTTCCGTTGGAGAGTTCAGCATAAACCTCTGCGTAAGGTTTGCCAATTGCGATTGCTATTGCTCTGCAGACGCAATCCCCAGATTTGCCTTTAAACCCAGCCTTAAGCCTACCGCCATCGTTGTATATAAAGTTTGTTTCCATAATTACTCGTTATTAAATTGTCCATCTGATACAAAGTGCAAATCAAATTTATTAATAACCTCTCGCCATTTATTCATTCGTTCAAATGGATAAACTGCCCCCGTGTAAGGATGATCAAAGAATTTATTAGTGTCTATACGATAACAGACTACTCTTTCGATTTTTGCTTCCTCGTCAAACCCGATAACTGGACATTGGTGTTGAGGATTTTCGCCATCTAAACTGCCCAGCCTTTTTAATGTTTTGTATTCCATAATTAATCCTTTGTAAATATTTCGTCCTCGTATTTAGCTACCTCTTCCTTTGATAGCCCAAGTAACTGTTCCATTGTCCGAATCTTTTCATTCCAGATCATTATTTTGTTATAATCTGTATTATCAAGCATCTCCATTGGTTTTAATGGTCTTTCTTTGGTACAGTTATAAGTTTTCTTTATTGTGCAAAGCCATTTATCATAAGCACGAAGTTCGGCTTTGTAAATTGCAATCATTTCATCAATGCTTTTCATAACGGTTATTTATTTATCTCATTAAATCAATAGCACTTAAATCATCAATTTTGTCAACTGAATATTTATGCCTCGACATCCCAATTTCGATGTAGGGTAAATTGCGGTGTTTAGCATAAGCCTTTAGGCAGTTGCGTTGTTTATTGGTAATATCAAGTTTTGGGTTGTCAAAAAGAATTCTGCCTTGTGATATTTTCATCCAGCCATCCTTTTCCAGCCATTCGTCTGGGTTGTTATGGTCGGCTGGTACGATCCCAGCTTTTTGTAAATCATCAGCAACGTCTTTGTGTATAAAGTCCACTATACTCCCATATCTTCCGTAAAACAAGCCATCTGGAGAAACCCAACCCGACTCAATATAATCCAGATCGATCCCAAATGGTACTATCTCCTTTGATGTTTCAACGGTAGGTAAGCCAACAACATCATCAAGAGAACCAATTTTCTTGGGAGGTTCGTATTCCTCACCAGAGGCAGAGTGCGTGAGTACTTGGAACTCTTTTACTGGCTTGTATTTATTGTTTGCCAAGTCCCTTCCCATATTCGTAATTAGGTTTGGGCTTGTTTTAACTTTCTCCAGCTTATCAAAGTCCTCTTTAAAATGGTCAATAGCCATATCCTCGTATTTCTGTAGGAGAATTATATCGTTCCCAGTATGAGATAATATGGTTGTTATTAGGGGGTATAAATCAATAATATTTTCAGCTATTTTCTTTTGTTGTTCCATATTTTCCTCTCTGTTTGGATCACCAGCAGTACTGCCATAACGGTGATTAAACTTTTCTGGGTTACGGTATTTAATTCCGTTAATATCAGAAAGTAGGGTTGTGTAATAAACTCTCTCTTGGAGCAACGCCATCTCTACGGTGTTAATGGCATACTTTTTACACATACGGTCAAGCCAGATATCAAACCAGATTTTTTGTTTTTCGAGTTCCTCTTTGTGTTCGGTTTCGTTATACTCCACTAAACAAAGCGACTCATCTCGGCTATTGCCTCTTATAACCGCCTTGCGTAAAACAACATCTAATATCTTTTCGGCTGGTACTCCGCAAGAATCAGTCATATCCATTGCGAGTTTTATTCTGCCTTCATCCACAAGGTTATCGATCATTCTATTTGTGTTTTCGCCATTTACGTTAAAATGATAGACTCTCCTTTCGGAAGTTTTTGTTTTAGCCTCTTTAGTTGTTTTCATAGCTGGTTATTTTAAGATTATTATTTCGTCTTCGTTCCTTGCACTCGTGTAAGCAAAAATGTCTTCACGTTTTACCTTACGCATACTTACACACGCATTGTCTTTGTTAAATCTCTCGGCAAACCAACGGGCTTTCTCTTCGCTTAAAGAATACGAGAAGCCTTGTTTGTTTATGCCAATAGTATATCCCCGATAAATCGTTACTATCTCTGGGAGTTCGTTTAAAACCATACGGTCTGTTACTGACATAAAAAACTTACGGTGAGGCTTCTTGCTATTTAAAGCCTTTCTCCAGAGTTTTTTGCTTCTGAAAATGTTTTCTGAATCGATCCAGATATCGCCCAGTACCTCCCAGTAAACATAAGCATCCATTTTATCGGCTACCTCTAAAAAAGCATTTATGCGGTATGGTCTTTCGTGCATAAAGACATATCCGTGATAATCTTTCTGGTTTAAACAGTTTTGTATTGCGTTCTTTTTCTGCTCGTACTGTTTATTTAAAAAAGCATTCATCCCAGATGCGTAGGGTACGAGATAAACAAGCGGATGCCTTAACATAGGAAAAGCTCCAGAGGTTAAATCTAAATAATCTAAAAGGTCGGGGTGTAAATCCTCTATTTTATGCCCTAAGTCGCTGATCTGTTTATTTGTGTCCATAATTTTAAATTTTAACGGTTTTTGAGTCCCTTTGTTGCACAAATATACAATCAGAAAAAGGCAAAGTCAAGTAAAATGCAATAAAAGATATTAACAACCCAATCATATTATTGAATATTAGCGAAATAAAATTAACATTATCTTGCAAATAGTATAGAATAGTATGCGGTATCGTAGTCGACCAACTGGTCTGATCCCCTTCCATTCTCGTCTTTATTAATCTTCTGGCTTAACCAAGCCTTTTTGCGAGTAGGTTCATCGATTATCCCAGCACTAAAAAAGTCTTGGCAAAGTATATCCGAATCAACCCTTTTAATCTTACGATCTCGGCATAAATACTGGATATAAGTAAGGTACAACACCAAGTCGCCAATACTCTCACACCAAGTACAAAGGATCATTTTTGCTCTTACATCCATTGTATAACTCAAGTACGCTTTAAGCCTTTTATCAATTGCTGGATAAAACCAACAAACTTCAGTAAAATCCTTCTCCATTTTTTCAAGCTCTTTGTCTGTAGCCTTACATACAACCATTAAAAACTCCGATTGGTAATCCGCTAATGGCAACGGAGTAAAGCCTTTTATCTGGTTTATAAAGTACTTTTCAACTCCGTAGGGGTTGTTTTTTTGCTTATTGTCTAAGTATTTATTGTCCAACATACTGATTTATGTGTTTATGGTTATTAATCTTTCGTTCCGTGTATTCTGTAATTGCTTATTGGTGCAAGGTCGAGAAGGTAGGAATTCTCCAGTTCATCGAAGTCCATTCCCTCTTCCTCGTTGTAGTAATCAGTCCACCCAGCGTTGCCCTCGCCATCGCAGTCCTCGTCCCACATCTGTACCCCCATCGCATTGGAGAAATCGGGTATAAAATTATTCCAGTAGAGAAATAAATGTTGCTCTGATAAAATACGCATCGTTTTAAATGCCTCGATCTCATCCGATACTTCAATCTCGAAAGCCTTGCAAGGAACTTGGGGGAAGTGATATACCCGAAGTTTGTTTTTTACCTTTTTAAATTCAACCTCTGGCTTGTTGTCCTCGATCTTTTTCATTACTTCAGCGATGTAATGGTCTAATGGCAACTCGCCACCCTTTACTTTGTTTAGCTTTGCCAGTAATTTTGTGTAAAATTCATTCTTACTCATAACAATATGCAATTAATTATTATTATTATTATTTTTTTTGTTTTCTATTTTAGAGAATTGATACGCAGAAAAACAATCTCGGATAAAGTCCGCAAAGGCTGGGATGTTTTTCATATTATTTACCATTAAACCTATAAGGTTTTCTGGAGATCCAGCCAACGTACACAAGACCTCGTGATCCTTATCGTTCAACAAGGTATCCGTAATAATGATTGCGGTATCGCACTTGTGTATATGGTCGCCAATAGCAACCAACTCATCGAGTGTAAAGTTTTTAGTTTCACGTTTCTCTTCTGCCATTTTAGTAGCTATTAAAGTGAATTTATAAAATCTTGCTTTGTGAAAACCTTAAATTTTTTGCTGGGAAACCATAACTTCGGGATCAGCGAGTTTAACTTTTCAAAGTCTATACACTTATTTAAGGCATCCGATATCGTTTGCGACTCTATATCCCCGTGATTTTCGGAATAACATTCCTCATCTACGGTACGTTCCTTAATTAATTCTGCAGTAAACACAACTATCGGTTTAAGATCGCATAAATTGACTTTAATCTCGTAGTCATCGGGCAAAGCCCTAATATCTTCCTCTGTTTCGAACAAGTCCTCACTCAAAGACTCAAAATCAAAGTAAAAGTTATCGTTGTAATAATAGGTTTCGTCTGCCATAATTAAGCCTCCTTATCAGTAAATACGTTAATTAATTCAATATCGAAATGTTCGCAGATGTACTTCATTTTAAAAACAAAGTAGCCTTGCTTCATAATGCAATCCAGCCCCTCTTCGTCCAGTATATGAGTCCCCAGCATTTTATTAAACTCCGCAATATCCAAGATGTTTACAAAGAGCAACACTTCGGTCTTTTCATCCGACTCCTCGTTGCGTTTGTGTTCCTTGTGCCAATGGTACTCTACGGAGTTATTGGTTACAAATTTATAAAGATCTAATTCAGTCATAACTATAATAAATTTTCTGGTTTTGTAAAATCTAATATAAGATACCCATCGCAGTACTTACTGTAATCCGCTTCGAGTGTTTCTACTGGTATTTTTGCAATCTCTTCCAACTCCAACTCCTCCCATATAAATTCTGGATCGTTGCCAACAAGTTCAGACAAAGACTGCTCTATTGTTTCGTATATCCGAGTCATTTGTTTATTCGCAAATCGACCATTATTTGCCTCGACTATTAACTCCGCAAAGTTTTGATATTGCATATTTAAAATATCATTAGCCATTTTATTGCACATTAAAAAGAATTTATACCAGTAGGTATTTTTTTGTTTATCATCCATATACTTATTTTTTTATTTTTTCGTTTTTATACGGTGTTCCCCATTCTTTAAAAGGTCTATAAGATACGTTCCTCCATCTCTTGTCTGGCAATGGTGTTAAACACCAAATAATATAAAATAACGCAGTTTGTTTTCTTAAATACTCTAATTCTACTTCGTTTAGCGGAATTTTTTTGGTTAATGGGAGTGTGTCGTTCATTTTAATTATTTAATTATTAATTCAAATTCATTAAACTTATCTCTGGTATTTTCAGCATACTCCAACGAGAAGTATGTAATAGGATCGTACTTTGCAAATACTGGGTAAGGGTTCTTTTTTAGTATTTTATTATGATGATTAAACCCTACTATAAACAAGCCAGTATTAGCCAACGTAAGCGTATAAATACGGTGATGCTGGTAAATAACAATCCAATGCAATATCTTTGATTTTAATTCATCTACATCCATATTACGCAAGGGTTTTAGCCTTATATTCAGATACACTTCATCGTCTTGTCCCTTTGTAAGTATTAAATGGAAGTTTTTAACGTAAGCACAATATTGGGTTGTGTAATCTCGGCTGATTAATTTTGGCTTATGCGGTAAGTCGATAATATGTATCCCCATATCCAACGCAGTAATAAACTCTATCAGTTGCCCATTCCTTTCGGATATATCCTCGTCTGTTAGCATAATTCTATTTATTTTATGTAATTAACAAAATCATTCCCCCTATCACAAAACGATCTTACCATTGAGCAAACAAGCCCGAAAGACATCCCCGAATGCCCTTGTTTTTCAAGTATTTTTTTTGCAACATCTAATTTACACCCTTTGTTTAATTCTGTTACAATCTCTAAACAATCACCCAATTCCATTCCCTTGTATAAATCATCAAGCCTTATTGGAACGCATTCATTCCATAAGGGAAGGTATTTTTTATCGAGAACATTTTTTCCTTTCTCAACCCATTCCTTTGTTAATTCGGGAATAGATTCCTTGTGTTTTCTTTTCTGTTCTTCGTATTCAGAGTCTCTTTTTTTGTCTGCTTTATCGTTTTCTGCTTTTGTTTTACCAGTAACCTTTTTATAAGCAGAATCTATATCGTCAATGTCAGAATATAATTTATGACCATTAAAAGAACCGAATACCTTTTCTCCAAATTTTTGATATTCTAATAATGTATTTATTGCGGATTCGATGTTAGTTCCAGCTTCAAATTGAATTTCTTTGTATTTCGTTTTCATAATTTAAGATATTATTTTATTTAAAATGGTAAAATGTCTGATGATTTACAGTTAAATACTTCGCAAAGTTTTTCCAGTTTTTTTACTGATGGGAGGTAAGTCCCTTTTTCTATTCGGCTGAAACAGTTTTGCACAACCCCGATTTTCTCGGCAATTTGTTTTTGAGTAAGTTGCCTTGCCTTACGCATTGAACGTATTTTTAAGGCAACTGCTTTATTTAGCGGAACGATATCGGTCTTGGGCTGTGCGGATAAAACGTGTTCCTTCTTTACTACCGTTTTTATATCGGAGTACTCTACGGTGTATAGCTTTTCTGTTTTCATAGTGTAGTTATTAGCCTTATTTCTTTTATAACAAATCCCCAGTAATCAACCTCTGTATAATGCTTTTTAGGATCATCGAAATTTTTTAATGCGTTTATGATCTCAAAGCAACAAATTAACGCACTCTCTTTTGCGTTGTTTATTTGTTGTTCCTCCGCATCGTTATCGAAATTATGGAAAGAATATTCTTTGAATTTTTTCACTAATTCGATTGCCTTTTCTTTTGGGTGTGTGTCCATATCAATAGTGTGTTTTTGTTATTGCCCTACATAATTCATTGGGTTAATATTGTGCCTTAAGCGAGGATACATTCTTTCTTCCCTTTTTTCATTGGCGACCTTCTGGGCTAAATGTTTTTTTAACCAGCAGTCCATAAATGCCCAGCTGTTATCACGGTTGAGGTGCTTACTAAACTTTTTAGTAAGTGTTTTTTGCCCCTCGTAATTATCGGTTGTTATGTTTTGCCAGATATCGAAATAAATGGTGTCGAATTTCGATCCTTTTTCAAGGACATACTCGAAAGCGTTACCTTGTCTGATATCCAGTTTATTATGTACATCGTAGGGTTTTAATACTGGAGCAACGATATCGATCAAATCTTGGTACAATTCTACCACCCGAATACTCTTTATGTTTGGATCGGATAATAACGGTAAAATTATAAGTCCAAGTCCCAGTCCGAAAACAAGAACATTGCCGTTGGCATTTCTTACAAAATCACGGTTACTGTTACGTTCCATTGGGGTATCCGACATCATTATGCCTTCCCCTTTTTTATTTAAGCGTACATAGTTAAAATCGTGTTTTAGACCGTGTACAGTCCAGTACTCACGGCTACCTCTTAGCTTTGCCATAAACACATCATTCTCCGAGAGATTAATGTAATCAATAATATAGGTTTCGCTTTCTAAGGGTACGTTTTTATACACTAAGTTGAGGTCAATGTATTCTCTGAAGCGTGGCGGTCTTACCGTTTGGCTTACTGGGGGTTTTTCGATTTCCATACTTATTTTTGTTTAGCAATATTTATATTTTCTTCTGTAGCAAGTTTATATGTTTCGCAGATCTCAACAAATCTATCGTTTACAAATGTCTTTGCTTCGTCCAAACTTTTAAATTCAACTTTAAAACGCACCCATCTCCATTCACAATTGGGATTGCCGTCTTCCATTATATCTGCCTTAATTACACGAAAGCCAATTCTATACGGTGCTTTATCTCCAATGCTACCAATATTTTCTTTATTAAGTTTTATGTGATGCGTAGAGTTAAAGAAAGAGCTATATCTTCCAGTTGGCTTATCTGTTTTAAATGTAAACTTTTTAGCTTGTTTAGGTTTTTTAACCTTGCCTAAGTCGTTGATCTCTTTATTTGTGTCCATAATTTTAAATTTTAACGGTTTTCGAGTCCCCTTGTTGCACAAATATACAATCAGAAAAAGGCAAAGTCAAGTAAAATGCAATAAAAGATATTAACAACCCATTCATGTAATTGATATTTAACGAAATAAAATTAACATCAGGTGTTTGCATAATAAAGCTCTTTTAAGCGAATTGCAATTGCTAAAGCGTTGTCTTTTATAACATCAGAGTATTGTTTTTTGCTATGATACTTATTTGATATAAAAAACTTCTCGGCTACCTTTTCGGTTAATTCCTCGATCCTATTGCAGACCTTATCGTCATCCCACATATCCTCTGTTATCCAGTCGCAATGGTTATAAACCGCACTATAATATTCTGAAAAATCAACTTGGTTGGCTGGGTTGTTGGGATCATTTTCTCCAGTAATCCAGCGATCTAAAGCTCCTTTATCTAATTCCATATTGTTATTTTTTAAAGGTAGTTAGTTCCAAGAGCTTGTGGATTTGGCTTGTATTCATCTACTTGGGGGTTGTTTACCTCCCAGTAAAAGATCTCCCAGTACCCATCCAGAGTGTAACCCATATCCCGATAAAGTTGTCTGTAAACCTCCGAGTTTTTATCGTAGCCCAAATAATAAAATAATGGAATTAAGTCGTTGAGGTTTATTTTCCCAACCCCAATTAACTTATCTACTTCTGGTTTTGCCTTCCAGCGTAGCCCACCATTATGGGTTCTTATAATCTCGTGTTCGTGATGCGTTTCCACATCCAAGATATTGCGTATCTCTTTCGACACTTCTTTTTTAAGCTCTTCTCTTTCCGAGAAACTGTAATTTGATTTCATCCTTATTTATTATAGGTTTTTATATTGTTTAAATTAAACGAAAGTCCGCAACCCCCACATACCTTATGGTTTTTTATGTTAGCCATTATCGTAGCCATATTATCGGATATATGCCCAACTTTAGCACAAGTAGGTGTCTCTCCAGCGTGAATAAAACCCTCAACGGATATCGATGGCTTACAAAAATTCATAACACGGGTTTGGTAGGTCTGAATAAATTGCGAAAAACTACTAAAATTCATCTGGGCATTTAGCAATATAGTATTTGAACACATCGGGCTTTTGTTGTAGTTCTTTGACTCCGCAAGGTTTTTGCCTCTGGCTATTGGTATTATCCCCTCGATGCCATCATCGTAAACCTTTATTTTAGAGTGAGCTTTTTCCATATCAGCCTTTGCTCCAATTGTTCTTTCGTAGTTTGGGTAATATTTTTTATGGGTTCTGATCTGCAAAAATGGAATCCTTTCAGAGTAGTCCAGTAGCCTAATTATTTTATCCCTCTTTTTTTGATCGAAAAAGAAAGAACCATTACTCATAAGAATAACTGCAAACCCCTTAGTGTTATCGATGATATATCGAATATATTTTACAAATTCTGGGTGTAAAGTAAACTCTCCCCCAGATACGCTTATTGCTAAAGGCTGGGCTTTGTTTAAAAAATTAACTAACTGGATAAGCGTTTTATCCGACATATCGATACCAGTTGGCTTACAGTCAATAAAACAATGGGAACAACCCTCTTCGCATCTGTTTGTTAAATCTATTACCATAAGTTTAATTTAGTCTTTCGCATTCGATTTTTAAATAGCATTTATGAATTAACTCGTCTGAATATTCTAATTGCATTAAACAACTGCCATCCTTTGCTTTCTGGTCGGTTTCTATTACGTTACAAGGCAAGATCGCCTCTAAATCTGCAATCTCGAAATCGTGTAAAATCTCATACGCTTTATCCGTAAGACCTATTGCCATCATACTCCCACTGCAGATTTTAATGCTTGGTTTATTTCGTTCCGTAAAGCAATCGCCTCATCAAGCGAAAGGTAACTTACAGAAGAACCGTTTAGCCAAAGCATTATCGTCTTATCTTCGGTATGTACGGTGACTTCTTCTAATACTTTGGAGTTTTTGAGAGATTCTAATTGTCCCCCTTTTTTAATTTTTGCCATACTTATATTTGTTAAAAATTCATTGTTAATTGCTGGATATAATCGTTATATCGTTTACTTCCCTTTTTGAAGTACTCCTCGTCTATCTCGCAAAGATCGAGGTCAAAGCCCTCTTTGTGACAAGCCAATGCTATACTCATACTACCCCCGTGTGTATCTAAAATCTTCATCCCCTTTTCTGCGTAGTAGACCAGTAGCCAACGGTATAAAAATACTGGCTTTTCAGTCGGATGAATTCCACCCCCATCGTGATTCATAAACCCTTTATCTATTGCGTGGAGTCGGCTAAATATTTTAATCTTTTTGTTAAAAGAAGTCCAAGCCAACTCGTTGCTAATTGCGGTAAAAACCTCATCCATTTTATTCCACACGATCCAACAACGTGATGGCGGTAAAAACTCGGTCATATAATTGCCACCCCAGACGATTTGGTTTTTGGAAACACGGAACAACTCGTCCCAGTATTCTTTAGTTGGAATAGCGGTGTCCCAGTTTTTATTGGAGTGTACCTTGTACCCAGTTTTTTTATTGTGGAGTATCTGCTTCTCGGTTGTGCAAGTAATAGTTTTAGTCCAGTTAATCCCATAAGGCGGATCTACTATTGCTAAGTCATAAAATTTATCGGGCTTACCTTTCATAAACTCGATACAGTCAACATTATGAAAATTAATTACTGACATCGGGTTTATTATTAGTTGCAAGTACTTGTTCTAAAAACTCCAGAGCTTCCGCTTCATCCTCTTTAGATAACTGTTCCAAAGGTTCTGACTTTGCCATAAAATAAAAGACCGCTTCCTCGCAGTCTGAAAATAGGGCAATTTTAGTGTCCTTTTTCGAAACCAGCCAGTTGCCATCCTCCAGTAAATCGAGATAATAGCCATTTTTATCGCATACAGTCCGCATTATTGCAGAGGTGCTATTAGTTATGCCATTTGTGTTTATGTACTTCATAATCATTAGCTTAATTGTTTACCGCATTTTTGACAAAACTCAGAAGCCCTACTTACAAAACGCATATCGTTTGGGTGATCACATTTGGCAATCTCTGGCTGGGGAGCTTGTTTAGAGTTAAAATAATCAATCAATGGTTGAGGTTCAAGAGTTACATCGCATTCTTGAGCAAGTCGAGTGACTTGCACACGTTCTTTTTGTGTAAATTCTCGTGGCGGAAGGTTGTTTAAAACATACTCTCGATAACCAGCCATCAGCCCGATAAAAGCTGGATACCAAGTTTCCTTTTCAATCCCAGCAAAGTGTTCCTTTGCAAATTCTTCTGGAGTTTTCATTTTAAATTAACGGTTTTATATAACAATATTCACAATATCCATTTATAATCCCCGACTTTTGTACTGCTACGTGGGTAGCGGAGTTATGGCATCCTTTTGTTTGACAAACTATTCTGCCATCTGGTGCGAACTTCCGCATATCATTAGCTTTACGCTTGTATAGGGGTTTTGGCTTTATCATAGCTTAAGGAGTATGACCACCGCCAATATTAAATAGGGTACTTAAGTCACCAACGACAATATTTTGCTTTGCCATTTTTTCTTTTCTGTTTTTGCCTTGAAGATAGGGTAGTTCCTCTTGCCATTTACGTCTCGATCTGGCAATGCTGGAGAAATGCGTAACCCCTTTTTTGTTTGTAAGGCTGGAAAAGAAGTCGCTTAAAGAGTTGATTCCAAGCTGTTCGCATTCATCTTTCCAAAATTGAAAGGCGAGATAAGTGTCGCTTTCTCTTGTCTGGGGATCGTTTTCTAAAAAACGCTTAACCCTCAGACGACAAGTGTCCAAGTTGACTTCCATAATTTAATTGCATTTAACGGATCGGGTTAATATTCTAAAAGCAGTGCGTAAATGATTAGCTTTTTTAAGTTGTAAACCCCAATCGCAAGATATAATATCAAGCGGTGTTTTTAAACTGGTTAGTGTCGATCTCTTTAACAGTTGTACGTTAATGTCTGTAAACAATATAGCCTCCATAACATCAACGGTTTCTTTTTTAGTCACATCCTTATTTTTGTTCATAACGATTTGGTATTATAGGTTTAAAGCATTCTTTCCGAAAACACTATTGCATCGGTAAATACATTATCCTTTACCCACTTTTCAACGTGTGGGAATAGGTTTTTAGCATCCTCTCTGCCCAGAGCTACATAGTCGCCATTAAATAACAATGTAATCTCCCCAGTCTGTAAAACATAACCATAACGGAATGTGTCGGAAGTGTTGCTCCGTTCTTTTGCAAGTTCATTTATCGTAACCATACCGTCATCGGTCTTCCATAGAAAATAAATCATCCCATTAATATTAAACATTTTAACGAGGCGAGTCTCTTCCGAAGGGAATGGGTACTTGCCGAGCTTGGTGATCTTTGCCTTTTCTGTTTCAATCTCGCTTCCGTTTAAGCGTTCAAGGGTTGTATCATCTGTTTTAAACAGTTCTTTGGGAGTAATGGCTTTCATTATACTAATGTAGCCTTTAAACAGGTTCTCCATTTGCTTATTGCCGATTAAGTCGATCATAACTTTTGGTTTTATATTATTGTTTTTACACTATTTTAATTTACAGTTAAACATAAGTAAAATTACCCTTTATTTATTAATTACACCAGCCTAATTTTAATTTTAGTTACATAGTAGGGAGTATAACGCTTCCGACTAATTATCATCGTTAAAACACAAAATAAAGCCCTAAAGCCATACATCGTTTTGGGTTTAGAAAACAATTCGCCATTATAACTAAACGTAATCAGCACCCTAATACGAGTCTTGTTCCAGTAATAACCAGAGGATACTTGTTTCCCGATCTTAAATAATGGGCATTTTGTTTTTAGCCTTGCAAATCCGCCCATCCCAGAGTAATGATTTTTGTATTGACTTTCCGTTATCCGCCCATCGTGTCCGTAAATATGCTTGTGGGGGCTATCTGGTGCGGTAGTATCTCTTGAGTACGAGTACCCATTAACCCCAGCAGTTATGCCATCCAACCAATATGCTGTGTTGTATATTAACTTTGCTAAAAATACTCTTGTTTTCATAGCTGAAAGGTATAAATATTTTTAACTGGTTATTGGTGCAAACATTTTACGTCCCATATCCATTAGTTTATCAAAGGCATCCTTGCCCATGCTTTTTATTAAACTACCACGAATATCGTTTAATTTGTTGTTTAAATGGAAGGCTTCAGTCCAATATCCTTTTTCTTGGGCTTGTTTCATATCCCAATTAACATTAACCATTTCTCTTAATAAATCGCTTTCGTTGTTTGTCATAAATATAGAATTTAACGGGGTTTAACGCTTATGTGTTGTACAAATATACAACACATATAATAATATAACGTATATCTATTAAACGTATTTATTAACAATGTTATTAACATACTAATAAGTTTTACCCTCTATTACTAATCTGTTTATGTAGGTAGTTTTAATACCCAGCTTTTCCACGTATTTAGTTGGGGTAGCATAAATGCTATATTCAACACCAACCTCTAAGTTAAACCCTCTATCGTAGGTGTATAGCACGTTCCCGTTACGGTCTTTAAAATAAATAACGGTATACTCGTCTTTGGGCTTAATTGAGGTTACGGTTACTGCGAGGTGAGATCTTGATTTTAATTGCCCGTAGTAATCGCTGGTACTTTCGGCTTTATTTTTCTCAGTTTCCTTTGCCCTCCATTCGTCCCAAAATAACTTAATTAGCTCAGAGGCTTGGGACTTAAGTATAACGTCCTCTTGGCTTAAATTAGCATATCGCTGATGCCCTCCGTAGTCGGTATAGGGCTTTGTTTTATACTCCTTATTGAACCACATAATCCAGCCACGATCCTTCTCCCATATTTCCAATACAGTCATCCCCTTGTATTTGCCAAATGGAATAACGGGAACACCCTCTTTGGTTCTTTTCCTAAACCCAGTTAAAAGGGGGTTATTATTATCGTCATAACAAATTAAAATTGCAGTGTTATTTGCTCTGGAAAGTAGTTTTACTACCGCCTCTTCTATATCAATAGAGAGGTTTGTAAGGTAATGGTACGGATTAACTACTCCAGCGTTTGCTTCTGGCTTTTGGTATTTATATAACGTGAAATAAACACGCTTATCCCCAGTTAAATCAACGATATAGTATGAATTTGCAAAGGATTTGCCTTGATTATGTCCGCTTACAAGGGCTTCTAATTTTGCAATCTGCTCGTTTGTGTAGCAGTTTTGCGTTCTGGTTGTTGTTTCCATAATATTAGCATTTAACGGTTGTGTTTATAAATCAGTACTTTAAAATAACGTAAGGGTTTATACAGAATCCCTTGCACAAATATACAATCTTTTTACCCTAAAAGTCAAGTAAAAGGTAATATATTTTATTAACAAATACGATATAATGCAATATATCAGCGATAAATAATTAACATAAGAAATATTACACGCTTTATGCGTTTTAGTCGCTGGAGTAATGTTCGAGTCGATCTTTTCTGCGTTTAATAGCCTCGTTCTTTCTTTGTATCCGACCAATTTTCCTTTGTTTTTTTCGTGATAAATTGGGAGTTGGTCTGTTTTTAATACTCTTATAATATTGCACCAGTTGATCGCTATGCTGGTCTGTAAACCAATGCTTGTTTTGAATTCTATTAAAAGTAGCTACAGTATTATCTACTATCTCCAAGTCTGATGGATCGTATGTTTTAAAATAACCCTTGTAACAGCTGGTA
>Ga0247841_10003421_pt1 | contig 29492 bp, 26 predicted proteins | sample LaCruzMarch2015__2_FD_192410 | JGI IMG/M metagenome (GOLD analysis project Ga0247841, IMG submission 192410) | Freshwater microbial communities from meromictic Lake La Cruz, Castile-La Mancha, Spain - LaCruzMarch2015_18m | ecosystem: Environmental > Aquatic > Freshwater > Lake | place: Spain... | reverse complement strand
TCGGCGAAGCCGCCAAGCGAGCCCTTCAGTATATCCAGAACAAACGATCGAGCGGGATGCCCGTGGCGGGCATTTACTGCGGTTACGCCCCCATGGAGGTAATCCGCGCTGTCGGGGCCGTGCCGGCCATTCTCTGCGCCTTTGCCAACAAGACCATCGCGGCGGCGGAAGCGGTCCTGCCGGCTAATCTCTGCCCCCTCATCAAATCCAGTTACGGGTTCATTATCACCGATACCTGCCCCTTCTTCGGCATTTCCGGCGCCGTGGTGGCGGAAACCACCTGCGACGGCAAAAAGAAGATGTTTGAGCTGATCTCCCATTACAAACCGATGTTTGTCATGGACCTCCCCCAATTGCCCGATGAGAAGGAAGCCCTGGCCAACTGGGCGATTATGATCACAAAACTCCAGATATTTCTGGAAAAAACATTTGCCACGTCGGCTACGCCGGAGGGTATCGAGGCAGAGATCAAGGCGACAAATGTCAAAAACCGCCTGATGAATCGCGTTTTCGACTATGCAGCAAAAAAACCATCCCTCCTGAAATGGAGCGAGACGTACGAACTGGCCTTTCTGGCTCAAGTGGCAACCACTGATGATCTCCAGGCGACTTTTCAGGAAGTCTTCAAAACGATTGAAGAAAGAGAAGCAAAAGGCGTTCATTACGGAACAGCCTCCGCCCCCCGGGTGCTGGTTACCGGTTGTCCCGTTGGCGGCGATTCCACCAAGGTTTACAAGATCATCGAAGAGGCGGGAGGGGTGGTCGTGGCCATGGATTCATGCACGGGGATGAAACCCTTTATGACAGAAATTGAAGAGAATACGGGCGATCCCATCGCCGCCGTTGCCGCCCGCTATCTACAGCTTCCCTGCTCCTGTATGACCCCCAATACGCGGCGACTGGACGAACTGGACAAGACCATCGCCCGTTTTCAGCCCGACGTGGTCATCGAAGTTGTCCTCCATGCCTGTCATTCCTACAACATCGAGTCCTACAAGATTATGAACCATGCCAAAAGCAAGCATAATCTGCCGTATCTGAAAATCGAAACGGATTACTCCGACGGCGACGTCGAACAGATCCGGACCAGGGTGGAAGCCCTCTTCGACAGCTTGTAAAATCAGGACGAAATTGCGGAAAGAAAAGGCAATGTGTTTTGAATTATGGTAGATAGAATCGTCAAGGGAAGATAAGACAAGGAGGATAAATATATGCCGGTAACCATTGACGCCAGAGGGTTGGCCTGCCCGCAGCCCGTCATTATGGCGAAAAAAGCGATCGAAGAAAATGAACAGATAAACGTGCTCGTGGACAACGACATGGCCGTGGAAAACATCCGTCGCCTGGCCGTAAAAATGGCCTGTGGATTCTCCGTAACTGAAAAAGAGGGAGGAATCAGGGATATTGCCCTCGCAAGGACGGGGGCGATTGATGAAACTACGGAGGACAGGGGCTGCAGCCCCCAGGAAGATGAGCTGTCCTGCGCCGTTGTGGCGGGCAAGGAAACCGGTCCTCTCGTGGTCCTCCTGTCCGACAATCACATGGGACGAGGTGACGACGTTCTGGGGGATATCCTGATCCGGAGTTTTGTCCACACTCTACTCCAGTTGAAACCCCTGCCGGATACGGTCATTTGTTACAACGCCGGAGTTAAATTAGCCATGAAGGATTCGGTGGTTCTCGATGATTTGCAGCAATTGGCAAAGGACGGTGTGGATATCCTGGTCTGCGGAACCTGTGTCAATTACTTCGAAATCAGTGATCAGGTGGCGGCGGGCCATATTTCCAATATGTATGATATTGCCGAAACGATGGCCGGTGCCGGCCGTCTGCTCCGCCCCTGATGGAAGGACAAAGGTACGTCGTATTCCTGTTTCCCTCCGTCAGCTACGCCCTGAAGGCGGAGAAGATCCTCAAGGTGGCGGGAATCGTCCATAAACTGATTCCTGTGCCCCGCCATATCAGTTCGGACTGCGGCGTCTGTTTACGCACTGCAGAAGATAGGCAGCAGGATGTGGAGAGGGAACTCCTGGGGAAAGTGGAATGGGATAAGGTAGTGTTACTGTAACATGAAAACTGGAGATTGGCCATGCCCCTTGATCGGTTAAACAACCCTATTATCTATTTCGATAACGCCGCCACTTCCTGGCCGAAACCTGCGGCGATGATGGCGGCGATGATCAATTATAATGAGATGATCGGCGGCAGTCCCGGCCGCTCCGGACACCAGCGCTCCCTCGATGCGGGACGGATTATCCTGGAAACCAGGGAGGCCTTGGCGGAGCTTTTCGGATGCGGCGACTCCCTCCGGATTGCCTTTACAAAAAACGCCACAGAGGCGCTGAATATTGCCATTTACGGCATTCTCAAACCGGGCGATCACGTTATTACCTCCAGCATGGAGCACAATTCCGTCATGCGGCCGTTGCGATATCTGGAAGCGCAAGGGGTGCAATTATCCGTTGTTTCCTGTTCCGGAGACGGCAGATTGGATACAGAGAATGTTCGGGAGGCGATTCGCCCCCAGACACGCCTGCTGGTTGTAACCCACGCCTCGAATGTTACGGGAACCATTCAGTCTATCGCTGACCTGGGGAAAATCGCTCGAAACCATGGGATACTCTTCTGTGTGGATGCCGCCCAGACGGCCGGGGCATTGCCCATCAATGTTGATGAAATGGCCATCGACCTCCTCGCTTTTTCCGGTCATAAATCCCTTTTCGGACCTCAGGGGACGGGGGGACTTTATGTTAGGGAGGGATTGGAAAAGCAGCTCCGTCCCCTGATGATGGGAGGCACGGGGAGCCGCTCGGAGTTTGAGGGACAGCCGGATTTCATGCCCGACAAGTTTGAATCGGGGACCCCGAACACCATCGGGCTCGCCGGTCTGGGCGCCGGGGTCCGTTTCGTCCTTGCCGAAGGAGTTGAAGCCATTCGCAGCAAAGAGGAAAATTTGACGGCCCGGTTCATGGAAGGAATAGCTGCCCGCCCCGGCGTCACCGTCTATGGGCCTCCCGATGCAGCGAGCCGGACGGCGGTAGTATCCTTTAACATCGCTGGCGTTTCTCCCTCCGAGGCGGCCCTGGAATTGGATGAACGTTTCGGGATTCTCTGCCGGCCGGGACTCCACTGCGCCCCCGCTGCCCACCGGACCATCGGAACATTCTCACATGGGACGATCCGCTTTGGGTTCGGTTATTTCAATAAAGATGAGGAAATTTCCCTGGCCCTGGAGGCGATCCAATCCCTGGCCGGGGGCGATACGGAAAAGTAAGAGCGCACAAAATTGGGGAAAACTGGTCTACTCGAATCAAATAATATGAATATAAAAGGGCAATTAAGCAGGTAGTCCAAATCGTTTATTGTTAATATAGCACTGACAATTAGATGTTCCATTATTTTCATTGACTCTTGAAACTGTCCACTTTATAATCCAATATACAAGTTAAGTGTTTTGACGGAGTTCCAGCATATTATGGCCATACATAAAAGAATCGTTTCCAAAGAGCCGGTAATCTGCCTTGGCATCATGATTTTATGCCTGCTGACCGGGATAGGTTACGTTTCGGGATTCTGGCAGCCTTTAAATATCAGTGTTCCCATGATTCAAAGCGGAAGCTGTCAAGATGATGGCGGGGATCACAGCGTCAAGGCAACGTATGGCCATCCCACATGGAGAGATGCAATCAATGTCGCACAACAACCATCTTTCTCTCAAGCTTACCTTGAAGAAATAAAATGGCAAGTAAGTCTCCTTTACCTAAGCTCATCTCGTAATCGCGCTCCGCCCTCTTTTTCTTAGTTCAATCCGCGGACAACCAAATATTCTAACTACATTAACCTTTGCGTGATGTTGGTAATGCCAAGGGTAATCTGTATGAGAAATAAAACGAGGTGACAATGTCGAGGATTCTTATCATTGATGATGACGATTCCATCCGGGAGTCGCTTGATATGTATTTGACAGAAGAAGGTTATGACGTTGAGGTCGCGGACAGAGGCTGGGTGGGCATCAGCAAATTTATCGCCTCACGAGCAGAACTAGTTATACTTGACATACGCCTCCCCGACGTGAGCGGGTTTTTCGTTTACGACGAACTCAGAAAACAAGATTGTCAGGCGAAAGTGATTATGATCACCGCTTTTCACGATGAAGATATCATTGATAAAGCCATCAAGAAGGGTGTTTTTAAATACATCAAGAAGCCCATTAACATGAATGTGCTGGATGATGCCATCGTGGAAGCGCTGAAACAATGACCGTCAGAATGGTTCATTTTCTTCTACTAACATCCATGCCCGAAGGCGAGCACAACGAAGCATGAAAATCTCCCCCCTTTGACAAAGGAGGGGAGATTTTCATATTAAAGCAAGGGGGAATATATGTTCGGAATAGGCATGCAGGAATTGGTGATCATATTGGTAATTGTATTGATCATCTTCGGTCCCGGCAAACTTCCCGATTTGGGAAACTCTATCGGCAAGGCGATAAAAGATTTTAAAAAGTCTATGGCTGAGCCGGAAGAAAAATCAGGAGAGCTTTCAGAGGCCAAAAAGAACGAGAATAAGAAAGAATGACCAGGATAAGCGGAAGCTGTGTACGCTCCCGGTTAAAGGAATGGAGATATTGAAAATGAACAACGAAAAACGTACAGACGATATTGCTGGTGGGCAAGCGCTCATTGAAGGCGTCATGATGCGCCACGAAAACAAAATTGCCTCGGCGGTGAGAAGACCCGATAATGAAATCATCTTTCAGGAACAGTATCATATTCCCCTTGCCAAACGTTATAAATTACTGGGATTCAAGTTCATTCGCGGCTCGGTTTCACTTATCGAAATGATGGTCAGCGGGATGAAAAGTCTTATGTTTTCTGCTGAGATGGCTCTTGCCGAGGATGATAAAAAACCGGGGCGGTGGGAAATGCCCATATCTTTATTTATCAGTTTTACGGTGTCGATCACCTTAATATTCTACACGTCATCCGCGATGCGGAACGAGTTTTATTTTGGTTGTCATGATTGTCTCTATTCTCGTATTTTCGCTGCTTGGTCGCCCTGATTTTGTCCATCGCGTTTTATACAAACTTCTCCTTCTTCCCGTGGTTGCCGGTATTTCATACGAGGTGATACGTTTTACAGGAAAACACCAGGAATGGACATGGGTGCAATTCTTAAGCTGGCCGGGATTATTGTTGCAGAAGATCACAACTCGCCAACCTACTGATGATCAAATCGAAGTGGCGATTGCTGCTATGAAAAAAGTCACTTAAACCTTATTTGTTTACGGTGCTATGATTGATCTCCGTTGGGAATATCTTTTATTTGGCCATTTTCTTGAGAATCTGCTCCATCTTTTTGATTTCTTCCCCATAGCCGGCCCAGTTGCCCTGTCGTTGCATCTCTGTGGCGCGCTGATAGGACTTCATGGCTTCGGCGGCAAGCTCCCGGACCGATGGCGTTCCTACCGCCGCTGCGGTCGCCGCTGTTCCGGCTCCGGAGACCCCCGCCGCCTTCCTTGCCCCGAATAATCTTTGCAGGGCGAGTTCGAGATTCTCTTCCATTACCACCTCGTTTTCGTAGGCGACAATGACCCTTCTGAGTTCCGGCAGACCGACGGTGTCGGAAGCGGCAAGATAAAGGGGCTGTACGTACAGGAGGGACCGCTCGACGGGAATAACGAGCAGGCTCCCCCTGATAACCTTGGAACCGCGCTGATTCCAGAGGGTAAGCTGCTGCGAGATGTAGGAATCCTGATTGATCCTGGCGTCTACTTGCTTGGGTCCGAAGATAAGTCTGTCCCTGGGAAAGGTATATACGACGAGTTTGCCATAGTCGGGGGCGTCACACCTGGCCGCCAGCCAGGCGACCAGATTGTCTCTTTTGGCCGGCGTATAGGGAAGGAGGAGAATATACTCTTCCTTTTTTTCGTTGGGGAGTTTCATGATGGTATAGTAGGGCTGCATGATTTTTTCATCGAAGGCCGGTATTTCCCAGAGATTTTCCTTGTTGTAGAAGACCTTGGGATCCGTCATGTGATAGGCGGAATAGATGGAGGCCTGAAGCTGGAGCAGCCACTGGGGATAGCGGATATGACGTTTCAGATCGGCAGGCATGGCGGCGAGGCTTTTGAACATATCCGGGAAAATCCGCATATAAACCTGGATGATGCTGTCGCTGGGATCGCTGACGTAAAACATGACCTTGCCGTTATAAGCGTCTACGGACGCCTTGACGGCATTTCTCACGTAGTTGATATTGCGAGCTGAAGGTTTGTTCCTCACGGAAGGTTTGGAGTAGGGCATTCTGGACGACGCCGTATAGGCATCAACCATCCATACCAGTCGCCCGTCGTCGGTGATGACCAGATAGGGGTCCTGATCGAAGAGGAGAAAGGGGGCGATCTTCTGGACCCTTTCCCTGATGTTTCTGTAGAAAAGTATTTTACTGTCCTTGGTTATATCAGAAGAGAAGAGGATTTTTTCTGTCTGGAATTTCATGGAAAACAATAGCCGCCGTATGAGCGATCCTGTTGCGGTACCCCCTTCTCCGGCATAGGAGGTATAGATATTGCCCTCGGGGGTAGGATAGCTGAATTCGGGAATCCTCGTTTTGACAATCACGTAATCATTGGACAATTCGCCGTAATAGATTTCCGGACGCTTCACTTTAAGATCCGTATTGCTTGCGGGAGGGATATCCTTGATGAAAAATTCCGGGAGCCCTTCCTTGCTGATCCGGCTTACCGGCCCGAGGGTGAGCCCGTTGCCGTGGGTGAAAATCAGGCGTTCGTTGATCCATGTCTTGCTTGGCAGATCGGCGTAGGAGAGCTCTCTTGGCGATAACATGACCTGTAGGTACTTGCCGTCGACGGTGTAACGGTCATTAGCGACGTCCTGAAACCGGTAATACGTTCTGATCTGCTGCAACTGGCTGTAGGTCCGCAGGAGGGGCGAGTGATCCCAGAGACGGATGTTCTTGATGGTCGCATCGTTCTTTTCGATATCCTTGCCGGTGAGGTTGTAGGCGACGTCAAAGGGGATTTCCTGTATCCGTTCCAGATCATAGCCCATGCGGGTAAGGCGGATATTATTCTCGATAAAGGGGGTCTCCAGAAGCAGTTCGTTCGGGGCGACCTTGAATTTCTGGAGGGCTGCCGGGTAGAGCACAACGCCCAGGAAATAGACCGCAAAGAGAACACCCAGGGGTATTGCTGCCCATTTTTTTGATTTTCTGTAGATCGCTACGATCATGCCGATGCCGGCAAGGGGTGCCAGCATCATCAGGGCTCGATAACTGGTCAGCTTGGCGTGGACGTCGGTGTAGCTTGCCCCGAAGATCACGCTGTGTTCCGAATAGAGCATGCGCAGCGCTTCCAGATAAAAACCGAGGCCCATGTTCATAATCAGCAGGCCGATGAGAATGCCGATATGTCTGTTGACCCGGGGATCGATTACGATTTGCCGCTGGTTAATCTGTATGCCGCCGCCAAGGAAAAAGGTTATTCCGACCAGGATGATGGCCAGAACCAGAGAAAAATCGATAAACTGCTTCAGGGATTCGAGGAGGGGGTACTGAAATAGATAAAAGCCAATATCCTTTCCGAAGACCGGGTCGTTGAAACCGACGGTTACGGCGTTTCCAAAAAGCAATATTTCCGACCACAGGGAGGCCCCCCATTTTCCCATCATGATCGTGACGATGAAAAGGACAAAAAAAGTAACCGCTTGCTGGATGGTCCTCAGATAGCCAAGATTGATCGTGAGCGGCGTGCCGCTGACCCGATAATAGTCCTGGCGGGGGAAGGTTATCCGTTTGGCGATGACGAGATTTGCCAGGGCAAAACCAAGGAAAATGATACCAAAGAATACTCCGGAGGCAATCTGGGTGGTCATGGTCTTTGAGAAGACGCCTGTATAACCGGTTTCCGTAAAAAAGAGCCAGTCGACGTAAAGGTTGATGAGGGAAGACACGGTGGGCAGCACTACCAGGACGGCGACAAGAATTGCGATAACTATCAAGTTGGTTCTTTTCATATAGGCTCCTGACCGGAATAGCTCGTGTTTAGGAAGACATCAATCGCGGTCTGCAAAGACAATCATATTCGTCTCTATAACAGCAGTTGGATGTAAAGGGAAATAGAAAAGTATGCCTTATGGTAGGAGTTCCCTCTCACCATGGCGATGAGAGGGGACGGCTCAGACTAACCCACATGCCCGGCACGGGCACACCAAAGCATAAAAATCCCCCCCTTTGGCAAAGGAGGGGATTTTTATATAAAAAGTTACGCCTTATTGAAAAGCATCAAGTTTGTTTTGACGAGGCGCTGCCCCAGAATGCGGGATAGATTCAGGAACAACTGGCCGCCGATTCGGGGGTAAATCTTCTGGATTCTCTTGAGGCCTTCCCAGTCGATTTCGAGGTATTTGATGGGTTCAAGGGCCTTGACATTCGCCGAGCGAGGTCCCGGGTGGACCAGGGCGATTTCACCGAAAATATCCCCAGGGTTGAGGGTCGCAAAGACAATATCTCTCTTCGTAGCTTCGTCGTGTCCAATGACATCGGCCTTTCCTTCCAGGAGGAGATACATGCTTTTGCCCATCTCACCCTGGACAACGGCGAATTCACCGGCTGCCTTCTCGTTCATCCTGCCCAGGAGACAGACCTTCCGGCGCGACCAGGGGCGGAGGCCGTCAAAGAAGGGCGCACTCTTGACCACGGCGTCCTGGAGCTTCATGCCGATCATATCCCACAGGGTGATGAGCTGGGTGGACTGGAGGAGGATGGGGGTGATGAGGAGTTCTCCGACAACGGCGATGAGCATGACCGCCGCGGACAGGAGGCCGAACTGGATAACGGGAATGAATTGGGAAACGGCGCAGATGGCAAAGCCGCCGGCCAAGGCGAAGGAACTGCAGACCACCGGCCGGACTTCGTCATGAACGGCTGCCGCTACGGCCGCGTGACTGTCCTGCAGCTCCTGCATGGCCATTTTGTAGCGGTTCATGAAGTGGATCGTATCGTCGACGGCAATGCCGATGGCGATATCGGCCACCATGGCCGTGCCCACGTTCAGGGGAATATCCAGGAGGCCCATGATGCCATAGATGGCAACAATGGGAAAGATGTTCGGGACTAGGGAGATCATCCCGGCTTTGAAAGACCAGAAGAGGAAATACATACAGAGGAAAACGATCAACAGGGTCAATGCGAGGGATGTTACCGAGTTTATGACCAGACTCTCTGCCGCCTTGTTGATGAGGATGTATTCCCCGGTGAATTCATACTTGAAATTCGGGTTCACGTTCTTTTTCATGTACTTCTGCAATTCTTCCAGGATCGCGGTGATCTCATAGCTGGAACTAACATTGTGCCGGATCATGAGGCTGACTTCACTGAAATCAGGTGATACGAAGCGGGATATTTCATCCCGCTGGAAGAAGAGGAGATACTGGGAAACAAGGTTAGAATCTGCCGGGATGGCAAAGAATTTCTTGTCGCCGTTGTTCATCTCCCGGTGAATGAGGGCCACCCGGTCGGCCAAGGACTCCGTTTTGTCAAACCACCCCTTTGATTGCATATGTTGTTGAAGGGCCGCGACCATGGAAAGATTTTCGGACTGCTTGAAGGTGTCGGGCATGCCGCTGTTGATCCGGATGAAGAAAGTCTGCGCCCCGGCCAGTTCCTTATGGAGGGTGTCGCTGCGCTTTCTGATCTCGGAATCTGCCTTAAAGTAGCCCATGAAGTCGTTATTGACCTTGACGAGGAATGTTGCTGCGAACATTGCCACGGTGAGCAGGGAAAGGGTAACGACGATAATGACCTTTCTTTTGCGATTGTTGACCAGGGCCAGGGTGCCGGTGGCGATGTTTTTGAAGAAAGCGTCGACGATATGCACCTTCGCCTCGTGCTTGCGGACCTTGGTCGGGCCGAAGAAATGGAGGAGGGCCGGACCGAAAGTAAAAGTGGCGAAGCAGTTGGCGGTGAGGGCGACGGTGGCGACCTGACCGAACTGGACGAGCATGGAAATGTCATTGTACATGATGGAGGCGAAACCGACAACCGTGGTAATGGAGGTCATAAGGACGGCCAGCCCCAATTTGCTCGCCATGATCTTGATCGAACCGTCCCGGTCACCGTTGGTTTCTTCAATGCTCTCCAGGTACTCGTGCATCATATGCAAATCTTCTGCGGAACCGATAACGAGGAGGATGGAGGGAACAATGACGGTCAAGACATTCAGCGGGATGCCCGCGACGACCATGAAACCGAAGGTACAGATGACGCTCGATCCGGCTGTAATCATAGGCATGATGCCGGCGCCGAAATTGCGCAGGGCGATGACGATGGTGCAGATCAGGACCAGACAGGACAGGGGGACGATCCTCGCCTGGTCGAGGATGATGTTTTCGCCGATACTGCGGCGCCCGTACGAGTTGCCGAACTGGAAAACCCGGTCGAATTTGTTTTGGTACTTGGCCGTCACTTCATCCACTTTCTTGGAAAACTGGGTATGAAATTCCGGATCGGAAGGATCGACATCCACATAGAGGTTGATGGCCGTCATCTGGCCGTCCTTGGAAACGAGACTGTCTATGAAGAGGGGGCTTTTCATGGCATCGGCCTGAATGCGCTTGGCGTCTTCCACCGTATCCGGGGCCCGGTCCATCAAGGGATTTGTTTCCAGTCCTCCGCCTACGCCCTTGAAGTTGGTCACGGAAAAGAGGCTCTCGCAGCGGCCTACCCCTGGTTTACCTATCCTGTCCACGGCTTCCTGAACAAGATTCTTGTATTCAGTTGGAGTAATGTTTGTTTTGGCCTTGAGGAGTTCTTTGTATTTGTCGGGGAACTTGGGCTTCAGATATGCCTCGAGGTCGTTGACAAGTTTTCCATATTCCTCGGGGTTTTTGGCAAGTTTTGCATATTCATCCGGTTTTTTGGCAAGTTCTGCATATACCGCCGGGTATTTGAGTTTTAAATACTCCTCGGGATCCTTGGCTTTAACATATTCCTCAGGGTCCTTCGGCTCAAATTTCAGGTCTTTCAGTTCGTAGTACATTTTTTCTACGTCTTTGAGTTTTTCCGGGGTGAAGAGATTTTTGTCCCGGGCGAAGACGACGGTAATATTATCGCTGCCGAACTTCCTGACCGTGTCCCGATGGTAATCCTTGGCTGGATCCCCGCTGATCATCATACCCTCGGTCGAAGAATCCACGCGGATCTGTATGGCATAGTAGCCGGCAATAAGAGTGATGATGACGTTGATGAAAATGACGAGCTTGGCGTTTTTAAGACTCCATAGCATCAATTTTCCCATAGCAACCCCTCCTAAAAAATAATCTTGAAATGAACAACCAAGGAAAGACTTCAAACAGAGTGAAGGCTGGAAAATTCCCTCCGCCAATAATTTGGACAACTAATATTAAAAAACCAAGAATTATGCAATGAGAAATTGCATTGAATACTTTAAAGAGTAGTGGCCTCTTAATGCACCCTGCGTCCCTGAACAATATTTTTGTCTTTCTGCTGATTTCTTTTAATCTGTTTGACATATGAGGTTTCCTTTGCTACAAAATAACAACTTACTAATCTGGGGGAACGATGAATATTCTAACGGTATTATCTTCCTTTGTCTTTATCTTCCTTTTTCTCTTTTCAACCAATGTGTTGGCCAATGGGAGCAGCTGCGTCCAGTGTCATACCAATGAAGCCCTCATGAGATCCCTCCACAAGACGCCGGTCATCACTGCCGGTGAAGAGGGCGAAGGGTGAGCAGGGGCGCCTCCGCCAGTTAAGGCGGAAGAGATGTACAAAGGGTATGTCGTGGACACTGCCCTTATTGCAAAGGATCCCCACTTTCGCATGGGTTGCCGGTTGTGTCATAAAGGCGATGAGAAGGGGCAGGGCAAGGAAGGGGCTCACAAAGGTTTGGTCAAGCGCCCTTCCGATTCCCTGAAGACATGCGGCATGTGCCATAAGAAAATTGCCGATAACTACTCAAAATCACTCCATTACACCACGGCAGGGCAGAGAAACGGCGTGATGCCGAGGTTTTCCAAAGAGGAGTTGAAGACCTTCGATACCAAGGTGTTTGAACAGTCGTGCCGCAGTTGCCACGCCTCCTGCGGGGATTGCCATGTCAAGGCCCCGGCGGTGGGGGGGATCAGCATCGGTCTCATCCAGAAACACAAATTCGTAAAGAAGGACGAAGGTAAAACCTGCGCGTTTTGTCACGGCGGCCGGGTGTATCCCGAATATACGGGGGAATACGGTGGCAGTCCCGATGTCCATTATCAGAAAGGCATGACCTGTATGGAATGCCACAAGAAGGCGGAGTTTCACGGTGATGGGACGGCCTATGCCTCCAAGCAGGACGTGAAAGACCGGCCATCCTGCCGTAATTGCCATAAATTGGGGCAGGAGGCTAAATTGACGGCCAAGATCTCCCATCAACGTCATCAAGGCAAGGTGAGCTGTTATGGCTGCCATACGGCGACAGCCTACCGCCAGTGTCAGGACTGCCATCTTGGCAAAGGCGCGGCGGCGAAACCGGCCCTGGTTTTGGGTTTGAATCCCCGGGACAAAAAGACCCTGACAACCTTGCGTCTTATTCCCACCGTGCGGGAGACCTTCGTCAAGGACGGCATCAAGATGGAGAACTTCGACGCCCTGCCGAATTACTGGGATTCGCCGGTCCATAACATTCGCAAGCGCACCGACAGGACCCGTTCCTGCGACTCCTGTCATGTAGAAAAAGCTGGATTCCTTGACGTGGATACAATGATCAAAGGCGGCTCAAAGGCCAATCAGGGGCTGATCATGAACCCGAAGCCCATTCACAGGTGAAAGTGTATTGAAAACATCCAAATACACCTTAATGATTGTCATCTCGATTCTGCTTGGCGTCCTAATTGCCGGTGCCGGCTTGGCGAGATCCCATCAGGATGTCTGGTTGAAAAACGAGCAGGGAGATAGAATCAGCCCCCGGGGGAACAGCGCCGATCCCTATAGCCCCCGGAAGACCTGCGGCGGCTGTCACAATTATAACTTGATTACCTCCGGCTACCACTTCCAGCAGGGTTTCGACCAGATGAGCGACCGCTATGACGAAAAACGCCCCTGGCTGCTATCGCCGGGGATGTTTGGAAAATGGCTTTCCACGGCTGCTGCCGGTCGTCTGGCAGGGAAAGTCAACACCGATCCCCGGCAGATGGATCTGACTACCTATGACTGGATCGGCGGCGGTAAATATAACGCCGGACACAAGGTCGCCGCGGTCGCCTGCGGCTGGTGTCATCCCGGCGGCGGACCCATGGAATACGGAAGGGACGCCCGGGGAAGGGCGGACAAGGCGAGAAATCTCATTGCCGGTGAGAAATTGAACAAAGCCGCCCTCGATGGCGATTACAGCGCTTTAGGGACACCGGATAAAAAGAGCCACTTCCGGGAAAGCGGCGTCGTGGAGGCTGATTGCCTCCTCTGCCATCGCAGCAATTACCGTTTTCATGATCGCAATGAACAACTGAACCGCCGGAATTACCGCTGGGCCGCTACGGTGGGGGCCGGGCTGGGAAAAGTTTCCGGCGCTGTTTTCACCTACCATCGTCCGGGGGCCGGCCCCGGAGAGGCAGGATTCCAGGATGGGTCATGGAACTTTTCCAAGCGCCCCGTTACTTCGTATGACTGGTCGAACCAAAGCCTCTTTGCGACCGACGGACGGATGAAAGGGGGGCTCATAAAAAAAACCGTGGAGGCGAAGAATTGCCTCCAATGTCATGGGGAGGGAGAGGCGAAAAATACGGGAGTTCTTCATGACCCCGCCTACGACGCCCATGTCCGTTCCGGATTGATCTGTACGGATTGCCATGGCCTGATCGGTAAAAATACGGGAGAGCGGCTCCGCCATCAGATTGCCAAGGGCAACTCCCCCCTGAATACCGTCCGGGATGATCTTGATCATGTGGGCATGAAAACCTGCATGGGTTGTCATCATGGAGATCAATATAAGCCCGGGCGGAGCGGAATGCCCAAAGAGGCAAAAAATCCGCAAGCCGTCCACGACCGGAAATTCTCCAAGGCGACTTTCCATGCCTACCTGGTAACCTGTAACGGTTGTCATGCCGTGGGTCAGCCGGCCCGGGGGATGGTTGTTCTGGATATGAGCGCGGGTCAGGAAACGGGCTATGCAGCAGATGATCTGGGCGGGGTCCGCTGGCTTCCCGATTATGTAGGTTTAGCGAAAGAGCTATGGAAACCATGGCTGACCCGTCGCGCCACGGGGAAGGATCGGGAAGAGCGTTATGCCCCGGTTGTTCCCAAGCTCCTGCAATGGTTTGGAGAAAAACAGCCAAACAGCGGAATTCGTCCGATCCCGCTCCGGTATGTTGAACAGGCCGCGATGTCTGTTTCCGACCTGACCGCTTTACAGGTTAAACTGCCGGGCGGTGTTACGGGGAAACGTTTGACGGTGGTAAAGGATAAGGATATCATCAAAATGATCACGGGACTCTCCGTCCTGGGTTTTCAAAAGGTCGTGTTTGTCGCCGACCGGATCTACCGTGTTGACAAAGGAGGAGTGGTTGGAGAACCAATTTTGGATCCGCCGGTAATTTATGGAGTGGAACATGGCGTGACCCCTCTCAATAAGAAACAGACCTATGGGACAAGGGGACGCCCCGACGGTTGTGGAGACTGTCATAGCGATACGTCTGTCTTTTTCAACAAGATGGCCATCCGGAACATCCGGGGTTTTCTGAAAGACGATTATCCGGTCCTGAAGGAGCCCAATGCTGTTCCCCAGTATATGGATTGGGGACTGAAAGGAGTACCGGTGTTTGAGTAATTCCGATTCTAAGTCAAAGCGCTATCTTCGTTGGCATCGGCAATCGGCTCCTCGACGTATGAAAAATACGCCTGCGTCGCCTCTGCCTTGCCGCCTTGATTTCATCTTTGATTTAGAATCGGAATTTAATGGCTGCAAAAAACAGTGTGGCATGAAATATGACAAGATACGGAATGCGGATGATTAAACTTTTTATAGCTACGATATTGTTGGTTATGTTCATCACCCCGGCGGGGGCGGATCAGAAACCCCCTCCGAAAATTGAACCCCGGGCGGTGGTGCGGATGATGGATAATCGTGAAAATGTTGTTTTTATCAATGTCGCAAGTTCTTTGGACTGCATGGATGTCCGTATTTACGCCTCCCTCTGTATTCCCTGTGAGGAGACAGGAGAAAAGGCAAGCGCGCTGCCCCAGGATAGAAATGCCAAGCTTGTTTTTTACGGCGGGAATACCCCTGTCGAGGCGGACTGCGAGATCATTAGGGAGGCTCAGCGTCAAGGTTTTGCCAATCTCTATATTCTCAAGGGAGGCCTGACGGCGTGGAAGCGGACCGGCTATGAGGTGGAGTCCATCAACCGGATCCCCCGGGTTCCAGGGCCGGCCCTCAAACCGGGTAACTTGAAGCGCTGGTTGAATTCGGCGCCGGGGGCCTTGCTGATCGATCTCCGTTCCCCGGCGGCCTACCAATCCAATCACATCACCGGCGCCGTCAATATGCCCCTGGTCTCACTACACAGAACCTACCAGGATCTTCCCTGGGATCGCCCCCTTCTCGTTATCGATGGGGATGGGTCCCGTTCCTTTCTGGCGGCGAGTTATCTGCGTCGTAAAGGCTTCGAGAATGTCCGTCGTCTGGAGGGAGGCATGTCCGCCTGGCAGGCCTGGATTAAAGGAGGGGCGCTATGAGGAGCCTAAACAGCAGCATCGGACGGAGACTTTGTTTAACACTCCTTGTCTGTCTTGCCCTCGGACTGATCCTGCCGATGGGGATTGTTCAGGCGGCTGGCAATCCGTCAGGGACGCCTCGCAATTGTCAGTCCTGTCATAACGATGCCCTCTACAAGGCAGGCTTTCAGGCTTCCGTTCACGGCAACAACACCTGTGCGAGCTGCCATACGGATATTACCGATCTTCGCCGTCACATGACTGGGGAAACAAAACCCGGACCGGTCAGCTGCGGAAGCTGTCACCGGGATATCACCGCCCGGTTCAAAAAGGATGTCCATTATATAAAACAAAATTTCCAGTGCCAGGACTGTCATCAGGACATTCACACCATCCGGAAATCAGGAGCGGGGCTCAAGGTTGAGGCCGTGGAGAATTGCAGTCAGTGCCACAGCCGCGAGGACTATACCAGCCTCGGGCACAGCGGCGCCCTCTTGAAAGGAAACGCAGATGCCGCTGCCTGCACGGACTGCCATGGCCTGCACAATACCCCGTATTACGATCCTTCCCTGGAAAGGGATAGGGCCGCCGCCCGGGAAAATTATACCCGTCGCTGCCGTTCCTGCCACGCCGATGCAAAAATGGCGAAGAGGAACCGGTTTTCCAATAAAACAGTCGCCAGCTATGACGATACCTATCACGGCAAGGTTCTCAACATCGGCTTCCCCCAGCGGGTGGCCGGTTGCGCCGATTGTCACCTAGGACACAATATCCTGCCCAAAAAGGACCTCCGCTCAGGCATGCACCGGGACAACATGAAGGGCGCCTGCAAGACCTGCCATAAGGGATTTCACAATCGTTTCGTCTCTTTTGAGGCCCACCCCGATCCGCTGGATCCCAAACGTTCTCCCCTTCTCTATTGGACCAATCTCTTTATGATTGCCCTGTTGGTGGGGACTTTCGCCTTCTTCTGGCTCCATACCATCCTCTGGTGGAGGCGGACCTATTGCGACAAGTGCTGCGAGGGGAAGGCGGGATTCATCGAAAAGACAATCCTTCCGGAATGCCGGGAAGAAAAGCAGATCCAGCGCTTTCCCGTCCGGGACCGGATCATGCACGTCCTGTTGATTCTGTCATTTTTTACCCTCGTCATGACGGGATTTCCGATCAAATATTACGATTCTCCCTGGGCCAAGATCCTCATCAACATCTGGGGCGGGGCCTACCGGGCCGGGATTTTTCACCGGATTGCCGCCCTGGTCCTCTGTGGTCTGTTTCTCTATACCCTGTGGCTTTCCCTGCAGTTCCTGTTCCCGAAGAAGCAGTTCCGGGGATCGCTACAACGTCTTTTCGGTCCCGACTCCCTGTTTCCGAATTTCAAGGACCTCAAGGATATCATCGGTATGTTCAAGTGGTTCTTCGGAAAAGGGGACATGCCGAAGTTTGACCGTTGGACCTACTGGGAGAAGTTTGATTTCCTCGCCGTTTTCTGGGGGATGACCGCCATCGGCGGTTCCGGATTCATGCTCTGGTTTCCCGAGGCGTTTTCCTATCTCTTCCCCGGCTGGATGATCAATGTGGCCACGGTGGTTCATTCCGAGGAGGCATTCCTCGCGGCCATATTCATCTTCACCGTCCATTTCTTCAACAACCATCTTGTGCCTAACAAGTTCCCCCTGGAACCCAATGTATTTACCGGTCGCTATCGTCTGGATGCTATGCGGCATGAACGGCCCCTCGAATACGAGCGGCTTGTGGCGGAAGGGCGTCTCGATGCCATGAAACGGGAAGGCCCCGGTTTCTGGACCCAGTTGTTTGCCTCCGCTTTCGGCCTGGCCAGTCTGATGTTGGGGCTGTTGCTGACGGGATTGATTTTCTGGGCGGCGCTATTCTATTGACGGCTGCGCAAAAAGCCCATATGCTTTGTTGCGTCTCAGCCTTCGTCACTGCGACGTACAAACAAGTACGCCTCATTCCTCAGGCTGAGCGCGCCTCGCCTCTGGAGCTTTTTACGCCGCCGTCATTATTATTGAATGTGAGGTAACTTTTGCCGAAACAAAAAAATCCGTTCTGGTCGTTCTTTGCTTCCGTCTATCTGACCATAACCCTCCTTGTCTTCACGGTTGTCCTGTCGATTATCGGCACCTTCATCCCACAGCAGGATGCAGCGCGGGAGTTTGCTCAGGGGATTCCACCGGGACTGGCCTCTTTCCTCCAGACCATGCAGGTTTTCGATCTGTTTCATTCCGTCTGGTTTTTTCTCCTCATGCTCCTCCTTTCCCTGAACCTTATCGTCTGTTCCCTGAACCGCTGGCCCCTGACGTGGAAACAGTTCCGGGGGGCGCCTTTATCCTGGGAGGAGGGGTTGTTCCGGGGACTGGCCCCTGAACGTATCTTCTTGAGCGACGAAGATGTCGGGACCATAACCGGGCGGTTGGAAGGTCTATTAAATCGAAAATATCGAAAGATCGGCAAGACTCAGGAAAAAGAGGACGCCGTAATCATATCTGGTGAAAGAGGTCGGTATTCCCGCTTCGCCGTCTATGTCGTCCACCTGTCCTTGCAACTCCTCATCCTGGGGGCGCTGATGGGGGCGTTTTGGGGTTGGGAAGGCTATGTCAATATCGGGGAAGGAGAGACGGCGGACGCCATCGACCTCAAGGGAGGGAAGGGAGCCAAGGCGCTCCCCTTTACCATTCGCTGTGACAAGTTTCTCGTCGAATTCTATGAGAACGGTGTCCCCAGGACGTACCGTTCGGACCTGACCTTTTCGAAAGACGGCAAAACGATCTACCAGGGTCCTCTCCTGGTGAATCATCCTGTCTCCCTAGAAGGAGTGCGGGTGTACCAGGCCAGCTATGGAAGTTCTCCCGATGGCCGGGCCTCCCTTGCTTTTGTCCGGGCCGGTCAGGAGGAAAAAATAATAAAGGTTGGACCCGGGGAAAGTTTTTCCCTGCCGGGGAAGGAAGGAACTGTCCATATAGTGCGGCTGGAGGAAAATCTCATGCAGATGGGGCCAGCGGTGAAGATCCTGGTCCGGTCCGGGCAGGGAGAAGTCACATTCTGGGTTTTTCTGCATATCGACAAAATCCGGGAAATGAATCCCGGGGTAACGGAGCAGGTTCCGATGTTCAATCCTGCCCTGTTTAAGCCCTATATCTTTGTCCTGAAGGGAATCGAAGAGCGCTATTATACAGGCCTCCAGGTGAGCAGCGACCCGGGCGCGCCGCTGATGGCGGCCGCGGCCGTGCTGATGATAGTGGGATTGATGGGAACGTTTTTTTCATCTCACCGCCGTATCTGGATCAAGATTCAACAGTTGGGGGAGAAAACGAGAATCAGCGTCGCTGCGAGAACCAATAAGCACCCCGTGGTTCTGGATCGCGAGGTACGGCAGTTGGCTGAAAAGATAGAAATAAGCTTGGAGAAGGGATCAGCATGACGAACACCATGATACTGAGTTGGGTCACCTTTCTCTATTTCGGGGCCTTTGTATTTTATCTTTTTCGCCTGGTATTCGGTAAGGAGCTATGGGGCAAAGCGGCGTTTAATGCGGTTCTTGGCGGCCTTGGCGCCCATACCCTGGGCCTGCTCCTCCGCTGGAAGGAGTCCTATGCCCTTGGCATCGGCCACGCGCCCCTGTCCAATTTCTACGAATCCCTCATCTTCTTCGCCTGGGCTCTCGTTTTGCTCTATGTCATTGTGGAATGGCGGATCAAGAACCGCAGCCTCGGCGTCTTCGTACTCCCCGTGGCTTTCCTGCTCATGGCCTTTGCCTCCCTGGCTCCGAATATCAGTAACCGTATCCAGCCCCTGGTTCCCGCCCTGCAGAGCAACTGGCTTACCAGTCATGTCGTGACATGCTTTATGGGTTACGCGGCCTTTACGGTGGCCTTTGCCATTGGAATCATGTACTTTCTGAGGAATATTTCTCTGTTTGGTTTTATTCCGGAAGGTGATATTCTGGATGAACTCATGTATCAGCATGCGGTGCTGGGCTTTGTTTTTCTTACCCTCGGCATCATGACCGGTTCGGTATGGGCCCATTACGCATGGGGATCCTACTGGAGTTGGGACCCGAAGGAGACGTGGTCCCTAATCACCTGGCTTATCTATGCCGTTATGCTCCATGCCCGTTACGTTCGGGGATGGAAGGGCAAGCGCATGGCCGTTCTGGCGATTGTCGGATTTGCGGCGGTGCTGTTTACCTACCTGGGTGTGAATTATCTTCCCGGGCTCCACAGTTACCTACAGTCCTGAAGCTAAAAAGAGGAGGAATGAATTATGAGATATGTTTCCCTGATCTGCGTTGCCTGTTTCCTGCTGTTGTTCGCTCCGGCCCTGGCCGATGAAAATGGCCTCATCGAGGTCAGTGGGCCCGAGGGGAACGTCGTTATCAGCTTTACCGACGGGCTCGCTGAGGTAAATACGAAGGGGGATCATGAAATTGCGACCACCTTGCCGTCTAATCCGACCACGGGTTATCAATGGCAGTTGATGAAACCGCTCACCGAAAGCACGGTGAAGCTGGTAAGCAATGAGTATCGCCCTCCCCAATCGGGATTGGTCGGGGCGGGAGGGGAGGAAATCTGGATTTTCCGCACTGTGGGCCCCGGAGAGGCCGAGATTGTCCTGGGTTATCTCCGATCCTGGGAAAAGGGGAAGCCCCCTGCTTACATCCGGAACATCAGGCTAAAGGTATCTCCCTGAGCAACCCGTAAAAAAAGCCGTAAAATTAGCAAGAATCGACGGCTTCGTAAAAAGATCCGCAGGCAAGGCGCACAAAGCCTGAGTCATGAGGCGTACTTTTGGCGTACGCCGAAGTGACGAAGGGTGCAGCGCAACGCAGCATCCGGACTTTTACGAAGCCGTCAATCCTTGAGGACGTCCAGCAGTTCATTCCCGTAGCGATGCACCTTGTCTTGAGAAAGGCCGGCGTTGGTAATTAATGAAACCAGCGTCGGCTCGCCGGTCCGGGAGATCTGGACGAGTTCCTGGTCGGAGATGATCATAAAGAGCGCCCGGTTGATGTTTTTCCCCTTGTTGAAGCGCCACCGGTAAAGACGCTTCAACCGCTCCCTCGCCTCCGTCGTCAGGCTGTTGAAACCCTGAATATGGCGGTATCCTTGGCGATTCATGATTTTTTCATGCCACGATACGGAAGCGATACCTTCAAATCCCTCGGCGGCTGCTTCCTGTAGTCCGGCGTGATCAAGTTCTGCTTGTAATTTTTTGTACAGATCAATGAGAAAAACCGTATCCTGGGCGGCGTAGTGAAGCTGCTCTTCCGTCAGGGGTCTGTTTTCCCATCGGGATCGCTGCAGCTTTTTCTGCTTTTCGAAGTCAATGGCGAGGAACTGTCGAATCAAGGCGGACAGAGACAGCGGACGGCAGCCAAGCAGGGCGGCCGCACGATGGGTATCGAAAATCTGGTTGAAGGAGAAATCATAGTCACGTTTAAGAATCCGGATGTCATTATCCCCGGCATGAACAACCTTCACCGTCTTGGTGCCGGCAAAAACCTCGCCAAGAAAAGAGATGTCCAGGCTGGCCAGGGGATCGAAGATATAGCTGCATAATCCGGAATTGATCTGGAGGAGACAGAGTTTCTCGCGGAAATACCGGAAGGAATCGTACTCTGTGTCCACGCCGATCACGGGCGCTTTGAGAATGTCTCGAGCTGCTTTGTCGCGTTTTACAGTAGAATCGACCCAGCTCCATTTGATTTGCATGTTTCCTTCTCCTGATGATTCAGAGCTTTGATCATAGAGAACAATGGACAAACAGTCAAGAGCGGAAGGCAAGTTTTTTAGAAAAGCGAAAAAAATTCAAGAAAAACCATGAAAATATTTGTGGATATTTTTCCCGACTTGTATTAGAAAATGCATCGTTTATAACGATGCGAAGAAGAGGTGCGGAAAAGGGATTATGAGATTTGACATTGCCAGGGCAGGTAACGGCCTGACCTATGAGATCAGAAATATCGTCATTGTTGCCAATAAACTCAAGGAATATGGAATTGAGGTTCACTGGGAGAATATCGGCGATCCGGTGCAAAAAGGGGAACAGATCCCCGAATGGATGAAGGAGATCCTTGTCGATATTATCAAAGACGATAAATCCTTTGCCTATTCCCCGACAAAAGGGGTAGACGAAACGAGGGACTTTCTTGTCGATCTGGTCAACAGAAGGGGAAAGACACAGATCAACCGGGAGGACATTATCTTCTTCAACGGTCTGGGTGACGCCATCGCCAGGTGCTATAGCTCTATTCGCGTGGACGCCCGGGTCATTGTCCCCGAGCCGACCTATTCGACCCATTTTCTGGCAGAGGTTCTGCACGCCTCTTTCCCGCCAAATACTTACCGGATGAACCCTTACAGCAGTTGGTATCCGGATATCCGGGAATTGGAGCAGAAGGTGAAAAGCCACAGTTCCATTGTCGGTATCCTCGTGATCAATCCGGACAATCCCACCGGTTTCGTCTATCCCGCCGAGACCCTGCGGCAGGTCGTGAAGATCGCCAAGGAGCATGATCTATTCCTCCTCTTTGACGAGACGTATATCAATATTGTTTACAACAACAAGAAGACCCTGTGCCTTTCGGACGTCATCGGAGACGTGCCCGGGATAAGCATGAAGGGAATCTCCAAGGAATTTCCCTGGCCGGGGTCGCGCTGTGGCTGGATCGAGGTGTATAATGCCGACAAGGACGAGACCTTTGCCAGATATGTCAATTCGATCCTGACCCAGAAGATGTCCGAGGTCTGTTCGACGACTCTGCCCCAGATTTCCATTCCGAAGATAATGACGCACCCGAAATATCAGCACTATCTTGATGAACGGATCAGGCATTATGAGCGGCTTTCCAATATCGCCTATAACATCCTCAAGGACGTTCCCTGCCTGATGGTTAACCGCACCAACGGGGCCTTCTACATGACGGCGGTCTTCAATGAGGCATTCCTGAACAGCCGGCAGAGCCTGTCGATTTCCCAGCCGGAAATCAGGAAATTCGTGGAGGACCTGGTAGGAGATAATGTCGAACTCGATAAGCGCTTTGTCTATTATCTCCTCGGGGCGACGGGAATATGCGTGGTGCCCCTGACCTCTTTCTTTACCTCCCTGCAGGGTTTCCGGATGACCCTTCTCGAAAAGGATGAGGCCAAATTCGAGGCAATTGTGAAGACCATTGCGGAAAAGGTGGAAGAGTATATCGACTCATCCCGCTGATCCGTAACTAAAAAAAATGTATGCTGAAAAAGGGAGACCCCAGGGTCTCCCTTTTTCTTTGATGATGTTCTTTGATGACACCCATGTAAAAAGTCCATAATTTGGCCATAATAGACGGCTTCGTAAAAAGATTCGCAGGCGAGGCGCGCCAGTCCTGAGGAACGAGGCGTACTGTTACGTACGTCGAGTGACGAAGGGTGCAGCGCAACGAAGCATCCGATCTTTTTACGAAGCCGTCATTTGATGAGGCGACGGCGCATCTTATTCAGGGCCAGGGGATAGAAGACCATGGAGAACAGTAGGAGATAACCGAGGGCCAAGGGGAATGATTTCGCGAAACTGCCGTAACATAATCCCCGGGTCAGATCGACGAGATGGGTCAGGGGCAGGGCCGTGGCCAGCATCTGGGCCCACGGGGGCATGCCTTCCAGAGGGAAAAAGGTGCCGCTGAAAAGAAACATGGGGGTGATGAAGAGAAAGAATGGAAGATTGAACAGCTCGATATGGGAAACGATGCCGGTGAAATACATGCCTATGGAACCGAAGGCGAAGCCGCCGCAAAAGGCCAGGGGAATCAGCAACAGGCCCGTGGGGAAATGGATGAGATCGAAAAAGGTGAGAATTACCATCATGATTGCCGTGGCGATGACGGATTTGGTAGCCCCCCAGACGATTTCTCCGGTGATGATTTCTTCTACCGAAAGGGGTGTCGCCATCATGGCGTCAAAGGTTTTCTGGTAGTACATACGGACAAATGAGGAGTAGGTGTTTTCGAAGAAGGCGTTGTTCATGATGTTTATGGCCAGCAGGGCCGGTGCGATGAAGGCCAGATAGGAAATCTTCCCGTCGCCATATGCCACCTCGCCAATAAGGCCGCTCAGGCCGATACCGAAGGCCGCCAGGTAAAGCAGGGGTTCAAGGAGCGGCGGCATGAAGCTGATCTTCCAGTTCTGCCGGTAGACGTCTAGATTCCGCTGCCAGACCCGCAAAATGCCCGTACTCATTCCCTTAGCCCCCGTCCGGTCAGCTTCAGAAACACGTCTTCCAGGGTTGCCGTCCGCATCACGCAGCCCTCCGGGCAGAAACGGTTGCTGATATACCGGTAGAGATGGTCGTCGTGATTGCCGTAAATGAGGAGGCGATCTCCCACGTCCTCAAACGCCATCTTCTGCAGACGGATGTAGCTTCTGAGGTCAGCAGCGGGCGATGATACTTCCAGGACGTCCTTGCCGATGTGTTTCCTGATCAACTCGGAGGGTTTGCCCTGAACCAGGATGCGACCCTGATCCATAATGATGATGCGGTCGCACAAGCGGGACGCCTCTTCCATATAATGGGTGGTCAGCAGGATCGACATGCCCTGCCGGCGCAGGTTATCGAGACGCTCCCAAACCTGGTGGCGGGACTGGGGGTCCAGGCCCGTTGTTGGTTCGTCGAGAATAAGCAGTTCCGGCTGGTTGATCAGCGCCCGGGCCAGGACAATGCGACGGACCATTCCCCCCGAAAGCTCCATAGCCCGGGAATGACTGCGGTTATCGAGGGACATGAAACGGAGCAGCTCATCGGCCTTGCTGACTGCCAGGGGCTTCGGAATATCGAAATAGCGGGCGAAGACAGTCATGTTCTGGAAAATTGTCAAATCGGGATCGAGGGTGTTGTCCTGCTGGCAGACGCCGATGCGGGCTTTGATCGCCCTGGCATGGCGGGATACATCCAGGCCGAAGACCTTGAGTGATCCTGCCGTCAGGGGAGAGAATCCATAGGTCATGCGGATGGTGGTTGTCTTGCCGGCGCCGTTGGGGCCGAGGATGCCGAAGCATTCCCCCTTGGCGATGGTAAAGGATACATCATCGACAGCGACAAGCCGGCCATAGGCCTTCCTGATCTGCAGAGCTTCAACAATAGGTTCCAACATGGCCCCATCCTTAGCACATTTTTCCACTTCTATCACGACGTGATTAACTCGCCAAAAGCTAAAAAATATTCCTCTAAGAAATCATAGGCATAAACATGAATTGCGGGTTGTGGAAACCATGTATTTATTGTATGAAGAAACTCGTATACTTGATCCGGGAGAAAATATGCACCGCAGATTGCTGCAGCACCGGTTTCCAAAGCTTGCTTTGGGGTACATGCCTGTTTTTATTTTAAAGGAGGCTGATTATTCCTGACTACAAAAAATATCTAGGAAAAATTAAAGCGGGGCAAAAGGGGCTGAATCCTTTTATGGATTTCATCGGCATTGAGCCTACCGAAATAAAAGCAGGCTATGCCCGGTTTCGCATGCCTGTCCGTCCCGAATATTTACAGGGTGCGGGCAAAATGCAGGGTGGCCTGATCGTTGCGCTGGCTGATGAAGCCATTGCCCATGCCATGGTTACCACATTAACCCCCCATGAAGGATTGACCACGATTGAACTCAAAAGTAACTTTCTGGCATCGGTAAGTTCCGGAGAACTTATTGCTACAGCAAGCGTATTTAAAAAGGGCAGCAGTCTGGTCATCGGCGATTGTTTGGTAACGGATGACAAAGGGAGGAATATCTGCCGTGTCTCAGCGACATTTCTCTTGTTAAAGCAAAAGGAAAAGAAGGTTAAATAAGAGGAAGATCGCCTTGCATATTTTCATAATACACAGTAGAATAATCTAACAATCTTTTATTTAAGGAGGGACAAGATGAGAAGACGAGAGAATGCTATTGCAAAGTATTATTTAAGATCAATCTTTGTTCTTTTAATGGCTACATTGACTGTTATCTTATCTGTGTCGCCTGTATTTTCTGACACCAGTGGAATTATCCTTGGTAAAAATTATGTTGTTGTGAAGGGAGGCATGTTTGCACCGGGATCAACTGATTTGAAAGGTTTTAGTACCGGATTCAACGGAGAAGTTGGTTATGGTAGATATATCAATCCGTATTTTGCACTGGAACTTGGTTTAGGATATTATCAAACGAGCAATTCTGTATCTGGATCTGTATCTTCAGGCTCTGATTATATGAGTGGTACTGCGAAACTAGATCTTTGGGTGATACCGGCAACATTAGCCGTTAAGTTAATCTACCCGATACAGCAGTGTGAATTGTATGCCCTGGGAGGCGCCGGTGCATATTTTGTCAATTCAAAATTCAGTTATAGCGGCACCGCCACGATAGGAGGGCAAACGTATAATGGCTCTTCTTCATCTAATTCCAATACCGCGGCTTTTGGAGGCTTTGCTGGGGCTGGCGCTAACTTCAACTTCACCAATAATTGGTATATAGGAGCTGAAGGTAAATACTTATGGACAAGACCTACTTTAAGTTTTGAGGGAACAGACGTTACCGCAAACCTCTATGGATGGATCGTCACTGGAAATGTCGGATATAAATTCTAAATTTTCAAAGTAAAAAGAGATAGATAACAAGGCAGTTAAGACGGGAACAGGGCCGTAGGCTCTGTTCCCGTCTATCATTTCCCTCCTCAATTTGGATAATCGTCCCCTAATTATATGCAGATTCATGCGACGACGCGGAGACTTCCAATTCATGGAATGCTTGTTGCGTGAGGGCTGGGCGTGACAAATCGATGTGAATCCCATTGCAATAAAACAGGGTATGACATATGGAAAAAGACTGGAAGACGACGAAAGGAGAGCGATGATATGAATGTTAAGTTTATGGGGGCGGCAAGGACGGTGACGGGATCCTGTTTTATCATGGAGACAGGGGGCCACCGCTTTGCCATTGACTGCGGGATGCATCAAGGCAATGGGGAGATCGAGAGGCGCAACTGGGATACGAAGATCTATGACGCTGCGAAAATCGAATGTATTCTCATGACCCATGCCCATATTGATCACGCCGGTCTGTTGCCCCGGATCGTCAAGGAAGGCTTCCGTGGAGCGATCTATGCGACGCCCCCCACGCTTGATCTTTTGAAAATCCTGCTCCTGGACAGCGCCCACATTCAAGAGATGGAGGCCCTATGGAAAACTCGCAAGCATCTTCGCCATGGCGGAAATGATGTTGAACCCCTCTACACCAGAAAGGACGCTGAAGAAGTTACCCGGTATTTCAAGGCGGTTGAGTATGATCAGCCGGTAACACCCTTTGCCGATTTAACGGTCACCTTCCGCGACGCCGGTCATATTCTCGGGGCCTCCATCCTGGAATTAGGGGTAATGGAAAACGGGAAGCTATCGAAACTCGTCTTTTCCGGGGATGTTGGCCGACCTGCCCAGCTCATCATCAAGGATCCCACGGTGATCGAGTCGGCGGACTATCTTTTTATGGAGTCCACATACGGCAACCGGGACCACAAGAACGAGACGGACAGCCTCAACGAGCTGGCGGAAGCTATCGCTTGCAGTTACCGTCACGGAGAAAAGGTAATCATTCCGTCCTTCGCGGTGGAAAGAACTCAGGAATTGCTCTACTGCCTTCATCTCCTGGACAGGGATGGGCGCTTGCCAAAAGATATGCCTGTTTATGTGGACAGCCCGCTGGCCACCCAGGCGACGGAGATCTTTCGGAAATATACCAACTATTTTGATGAAGAGGCCAAGGGACTTCTCAAGAAGGGAGAGGATCCCCTGACCTTCCCCCAGCTCCATTTCACCCGCAGCACCGAGGAGTCTATGAAAATAAACACCTCACCCGGTCCGGCCGTGGTTGTTTCGGCAAGCGGCATGGCCAATGCGGGCCGGATTCGTCATCACCTCCGCCATAATCTCTGGCGAGAAGGGGCCAGCGTGGTATTTGTGGGTTTTCAGGCTCAGGGAACCACGGGGCGGCGAATTGTGGACGGGGCCAAGATGATCAGGATCTTTAATGAGGAGGTAGCGGTCAAGGCGCATATTTTTACAATTAACGGCTTTTCCGCCCACGCCGGGCAGAGTCAGCTTATGGAGTGGCTGGGGCATTTCCGTTCGCAAGCCTTACAGGTCTTTCTCATTCACGGTGAATACTCGGCCCAGCAGACCCTTGCCGGTCTCATCCACGAGCGTTATGGCTTTCCCGTAACCATTCCCGACTATCTCGAGGAAATAACATTGAAACCCGGGGAAGCAATCGAGCGCGTGGCCGCTCCGGAGCAGGCTGCCCCCCGGATCGACTGGAATTTTATCATGCTGGAGATGGGAAATCGCTTGCAGCAGCTTCGGGAAAGACAGGCGCGGATTGAGGAAAAAGGATGGGCGGAACAGTCGGAGGTCAGGGAACGACTCCTCGAACTGAACCGGCGGTTGACGGCTTTGATTTCCGACCTGTGATCTTTATTCCGCCAACCGGTAATGAAATACCGCCACGATGTGAAGTTTCGAGAGCCCCAGGTCTCCGGGCAGGCGGTCATAGGGGGCGGCGGCGCGAATGATCGAAAGGGTGTATTCGTCAAGAAGTTGTGAACCTGACGACGAAACGACATCCTGAGAGGATAAATCACCGTTTTTATCGATGGAAAACCTGACCGTTGTCGTGCCTTTTTCCTTCTTCTGGAGAGCGGTTTGAGGGTATTTCCAGTTGTTTTCAATCCGCTTCCGGATCTTGAGAAGATAGAAGCGGTAGCGGCCGTCCTCGCTCCCCAGATTGACGGTGTCTTCCCCGGCAACGGTCTTGGGGGTTGCCGCCGGTTGTTTCTTTACCGTAACCGGCTCTTTCTGGTCTTCCTTTTCCTGAGGAGCTGGAACGGGTTCGGTCAGGTGTACGGTCAGCAGACTGCCGTCCCGTGGCCGGGGCGACGGTTTCTCCCCGATGACGGGCATGGAAAGGACCAGTACATGCGAGGCAAGGGAAATCAGGATGGCCGTGATAAAGGCCTTTTGCAGTGGCAACCGGTTGGATTTCCAGAAAGGCTTCATGGGGCCATCATAAAGCAAAACTTAAGAATAAATCAATAAAAATGAAGAAATAGCCTTTATCTGCCAATGAAGTGAAACGATGATACTTATACAGACGGTGGGATGGCGATGACACCACATGAGGAGACGGACGCGCGCTATATGGCCCTGGCTCTGGAGGAGGCGGCTGCAGCCGCTGCCGAAGGGGAGGTCCCGGTAGGGGCGCTTATCGTAAACGGTGACCGAGTTATTGCCCGGGATCACAACCGACCCATCATCTTGATCGATCCTACCGCCCATGCCGAGATCCTTGTCATCCGCGCCGCGGCCCGGTATGTAGGGAATTACCGATTGTCGGGAACGACGTTGTATGTGACCCTGGAGCCCTGCATCATGTGCGCCGGTGCCGTCATTCATGCCCGAATCGGCAGGGTTGTCTTCGGGGCGAGGGATCCCAAAGGGGGCGCCGTTGTTTCCGTCGGCCGCGTCTTTGAGGATACACGCCTGAATCATCACGTGGATTTTACCGGGGGTGTTATGGAAGGGCAGTGTGCTGAAATATTGAGTAGCTTTTTTCAACAAAAGAGGTTATAACCCGCACCGCTTCGAATATGGAAGGTTCCATGCGGAGAGGTACCGAAGTGGTCGTAACGGGATCGACTCGAAATCGATTTGGGGGCCAAAAGCTCCCACGGGGGTTCGAATCCCCCTCTCTC
>Ga0247841_10003420_pt1 | contig 29493 bp, 29 predicted proteins | sample LaCruzMarch2015__2_FD_192410 | JGI IMG/M metagenome (GOLD analysis project Ga0247841, IMG submission 192410) | Freshwater microbial communities from meromictic Lake La Cruz, Castile-La Mancha, Spain - LaCruzMarch2015_18m | ecosystem: Environmental > Aquatic > Freshwater > Lake | place: Spain... | reverse complement strand
GTTTACCGATACATTGGTTATCGTCTTGTTAACAATAGAGAGAATCCTTTTAATGTTGATTATTGGGTTCCGCCTTTGGGTAAGTATACTTACGGTTTAACAGCTAAATTTCTTGGCAATCCCTTTATAACCACCTTTATTTATTATCTTGGCTCAATTTTAATATTTTATTTGATTTCCAAACAAATTTTCCCCACACCCTACCATTGGATTACTACCATTCTGTTTGCCAGCAACCCAATGATTGTCGATGAAATCCAAACCACCATGTTGGATTTACCGTTAACATTCTTTTTTTTACTATTTATATATTTTTTTATCAGATATTTATCCTCGAAAAACAATAATATTTTATATTTATCGGCGTTATCTCTGGGTTTAATGGCAGGCGTAAAACCTCCTTTTTTTATTCCGATGTTTGCTCTTGTAGCAGCATATTTTCTCTTCAAAAAAAGGCTATTCAAGAAAGTTATCCCGTTTTTTATTTTTATTTTTATTGGCTATGTTCTTGCGTACTTTTGCTATTTTATAAAACACCCAAATCCAATTCCTTGGATTAGGCTACACCAGAAAGTTATTGCCTTTCAAAAAAACAATGGCGGTAGTCATGATTGGTTCAATATTATACGTTATATTTTTACTATCGAATTCCGTGGATTTTGGGTCGGAGCAAAAAGTTATTGGCCCACAAATTGGTCGGTGATTTTATCTCTACCGTACTTAGCCTTTATAAATTTGTCAAAAAAAAACCATTACCGGAATGGCTGTCATATTGCCTTTTGATAACCATATTTTATTTAATGATGAATTTAATAATCGATTTTTGGCCCAGGTATCTGGTTCCATTGGTACCGATCCTGATTTTGATAAGCTGTTATTTCTTAAAAAAATACAAACTTATACCTTTGTTAATTTTTGTTACCTATCTACCTTTTCTTTATTTATTTCTTTTTCCCAAATCCACTGACTTAGTCAGCTCATTTCAAAATCTTTATACATCAGGATTTTATAAAGATTCATACGAATTATTAGACTCTAAAACAAAAAAACAATTTGGCCTTTCTCAATGGCAATATTTATCAAAAAACAGCCTATTTTCCGATAACAAATTTAATCCGATAAAAGAAAATAATCAGTGGCGAATGAGTATTGAAATAGAAAAACCCAAATGAAATTCAAATACCCCATAATCATATTTTTATTTTTTATAACTTGTTTTTTAAGACTCTACAATATTCAAACCACTGCCAGATTCACCAGAGATGAATCAAGTGATCTAGTCAGCATAAAAAAAATTTACGACAACCGCAAAATCACTCTTATCGGCCCGATAGGGGAGGGAAATGTCGCCGTCTTCAGCTCTCTGACATATTACCTATGCTTGCCTTTCGCCATACTTTTCAAATTCGACCCTATCAGCCCTGTTATTGCAACTTCCATTTTTGGCATAATAACCGTCCTTCTTATCTGGAAATTATTATTCCTTCAAAAAATTAAACCGAATCTATTATTTCTTATTCCGATTTTTATTTTTCCCTATTTAGAATCTTCCCGTTGGGCCTGGAATCCGCACTTTGTTCCTTTTTGGCAAGTAATCGGATCAATATTTTTTTATTTGAATATTCCCTTTCATTTTTTATTATCCGGCCTGATTTTTGGGCTAACCATTCATCAACATTGGTACGCCGCTTTTTCCTGTATCGGCGTTGCCCTACTCTTATTTATTGAAACGAAAAAAATTAAAACTTTAGTCCAGTTTGTTATCGGCCTATTCCTGTCAACTTTGCCCTTTATTGTCTTTGATCTTACCCATCCTCCTGGTTTATTTTTTAGCCGGATGATTAACTTTAGCCCCATTTCTGTCGGCCAAAATAACACCAACATTTTCTCGATCATTACCCAGTTTTTCTCTTACCTGGTAAACGGCAACCAAACTATCGGAATAATTATTCTTTTCCTAAGTCTGATTTTGATTATTTACCGACAAAACAAATATTTAATTCCTATAATTTTTCAATTTCTTGGTCTTTCTTTAATTTCCACTCCAATTACCAATCGCTACCTTCTTCCCTGCGTCCTTTTTTATATTCTCTGGCTATCCCAAAATATTAATCACAAATTAACTAAATTAATTATCGTCACAATTTTAATCACAAATATTTATTATTTACCGAAAGTTTTATTTCAAAACGATTGGTCCACCAATATAAAAGCCTTAAAACAAATTACTCAAATCATTACCTCCGAATCAAAAAAAGACAACTTACCATTTAACTTGATAGTTCTTCAAAGTCAGGACGGCAACACCAAAGGTAGCCGCTTTCGGGACCTTCTTCAACTTCAAAGTGTCCAGCCTCTTTCACCGAACGACTACGACCACCCCCAAAGTTTATTTGTAATTAGCCAAAATAATTGGGACAAGGTAAAAACTGATAGCGCTTATGAAATCAACAATTTTAGATCCGATACTCCTACCTCTTCATGGAAAATCAATAATTCAGTCTGGTTTTTATATAAAGTAAATAAAAAATAAAGGTATAATAGGTTCATGGAGAATAATACAGAAGATTTAGTAGCCAAAATTGTTTCCCTTTGCAAAAGGCGGGGGATTATTTATCAAAATTCCGAAATTTATGGAGGAGTTCAGGGGTTTTACGACTTCGGCCCAATTGGTTCCCAAATGAAACTCAATTGGAAAAACCTTTGGTGGAACGATAATGTCACCAAAAGACGGGATGTTGTCGGAATTGACGGAAGCATTATTACTCACCCAAAAGTTTGGGAAGCTTCCGGCCACGTAAAAAACTTTGCTGATGTAATGGTCGAGTGCAAATCCTGCCACAAACGTTTCCGCCCCGATCTTTTAGCAGATCCTACAAGATGTCCTGAATGCGGTGGCCAGTTTACTGAAGGCCGAAAATATAATATCCTTTTTGAAACAAACATCGGCGTAATCGAAGGTGAAAAAATGCATGCATATCTTCGGGGAGAAGCCTGTCAAACCATTTATCTTGATTTTAAAAACATCGTCGATTCCTGTCGGGTCAAAATCCCTTTTGGTATCGCCCAAATCGGAAAAGCTTTCCGAAATGAAATCACTCCAAAAAACTTTCTTTATCGGACCCGGGAATTTGAACAATGGGATATTCAATATTTTGTTCACCCGTCGGAAATGGATAAGTGGTATGAATATTGGAAAGAGAACCGCATGGATTGGTATCTTTCGGTCTTTAATAACCCTAAAAGCCTCCGGTTCCGTGCCCACGAAAAAGACGAATTGGCCTTTTATGCCCAAAAGGCATTTGATATTGAATACCAAGCCCCCTGGGGCTGGGCGGAAATGGAAGGCCTTCACTGGCGCGGAGATTACGATCTTACCCAGCACAGCAAATTTAGCGGCCAGGATTTAAGTTATACAGATCCGGTCACTCACGAAAAATATTTACCACACATTACCGAATGTTCCGGTGGTGTTGACCGAAGTCTTTTCTTTATGCTTTTAGATAGCTACAATGAACAGAAATTGGAAAACGGAGAAACCAGGGTCTTCTTAAAAATTAATCCCAAAATTTCCGCCTATAAAGTCGCTATAATTCCCCTGGCCTCAAATAAACCGGAATTAATCAGTAGAGCTGAATCAATTTATTCTGAATTAAATACTAAATACTCGGTAGATTGGGACGACAGCAGTAATATCGGTAAAAAATACCGACGTCAGGATGAAATCGGCACCCCATGGTGCTTGGTTGTGGATTATCAAACCCTCGAAGACAATACCGTTACCATCCGTGATCGTGATACTATGGAACAAATCAGAATTAACTCTAATGATGTTAGTACCTGGTTACAGGAAAAACTCATCTAAAACATTTATAATCATACTATGCAAAAACAAAATCGAATAACTACTCTTGTTGTTTTATTAGCGTCAGTATTTCTTCTTACCGCTTGTGGCGCCAAAAAACCGGATACACAAATTGAACCAACTCCAACCGTCACCAAATTAATTGAGTTAAAACCCGAAGACCAGCCTTATATTAAACTAATCCCCAGGGCTGATGGTTATGAACTAAAACTTGTCGTCCAAAAACTCAACTCCAACATCACCGAAGTTGATTACGAGTTAGTCTACACTGCCACAGACAATGGACAAGAAATAGAAAAAGGCGTCAGTGGCAATATCAAAGTAGAAGGCAAATCAGTTGAGCGGGATTTGCTACTGGGGACAGCCAGCTGTACTAACGGCTGTAAATACAAATACGACACCGGAGTCAGTCAAGGGACGCTTTCTTTAACTCTGGCAACCTCTTCCGGCCAGGTTTCAACATATGAAACCCCTTTCACTCTTAAATCGGCAGCAGCAGTAAAAAAAGAAAAAGAAATCGGATTGCCAACAGAAAATTTTTCAACGAAAATTACGCCAAAAACCGGGGAATACTACACCATAATTAAAAACGCCTTGGTTTATTCCGTATTTTCAAGCAACGCCGGCAACTCCTTAGTCAGTGAAACCCCGCTAAAATAATTCAAATGGTCTACCACACTCCGGTTTTGCTTGAAGAAATAATCAAGTATTTTGACCCAAAACCTAGTCAAATCTATGTTGATGCCACTCTGGGAAATGGGGGACACACCATTGAAATTTTAAAAACCGGAGCCAAGGTTTTCGGTATCGAACAAGATCCTGTAAATCTAAAAATTACAACCGAAAGAATCCATGGTTTAAATCTTGAAAATAATTTTGTCCCTATTCATGGAAATTTCAATGAGCTGGAAAACATTTTTACAAAAACCATTCACATTTCTCCTGACGGAATCCTTTTCGATTTGGGCCTAAGTAAAAATCAATTAATGTCTCAAGATAGAGGATTTTCCTACAATGACAACCTCTCATTAGATATGAGACTTGACCCAAAAAACCAGGAAATCACCGCTGAATATATTATCAACACTTATTCTTTTGAAGAACTTTATGAAATTTTTACAAAATATGCCCAGGAAGTTTACAGCAAACCTCTGATTATCAGAATCATTTCCGCACGTCAAAAGAAACCAATAAAAAATGGTTTGCAACTAGCAGAAATTATCAGAAGTTATTATCAGGAAAAACACAACAGATCACGCCTTGATCCGAGTACAAAAATATTTATGGCTTTAAGGATTGCCGTTAATGACGAATTCAATAATTTAAAATCTGCCCTGTCCCAAGCTGTAAACATCTCAAAAACAGGAACTAATATTTGTGTCATCACTTTTCATTCCGGAGAAGATAGGATTGTAAAACAATTTGTAAAAGAAAAATTCAAAAAGGCCCCCAAACCGGTTATGCCAAACGCCGAAGAATTAATAAAAAACCCCCTATCCCGTTCAGCCGTTCTAAGATCGTTTAGAATTAATTAATGTCTATTAAAAACTCACTTGCTTTAGTTTTTGTTTTTTCATTCTTACTTCAAATAATTTTTTCTATATATTATTCCAGCGAAATATTAAATCAAAACGACAGTCACATGGTTTTGCTGGAAAAAATTGACCACTTAGAAATCGAGCGCCAGGATCTCCAAAGCAAATTATCCGTCGAAACCTCACTGAATAAAATCAATCAATATCTTAAAGAAAAAAATTATCAACCATTCTGGCAACAGATAAATTTAAATCAACCATAAATGGATCCCAAGAGAGCCAAAACCGTTTTTGCAACCATATTACTGGTTTTTTTTGCAGTTTTCCTTAAATTATTCTATTGGCAGATAATAAAGGGAAATGAATTTAGGAAAAAAGCCATTCTCCAAACATATAAACTGGAAAAAATATATCCCTCAAAAGGAATAATAACTTCATCTGACAATTATCCCCTGGTTCAAAATCAAAACAATTATCAAGTTTCTATTTACAAGCCCAATCTTAAATCAGACATCAATAGTGTTATTACTCAAGTAAACCAGGCTGTTCCAAATTTAATCGACATTAGTCAACAAACAATAAAAACATTTGCCACCAATCCAAACATCAAGTGGATTGATTTACCAACAAAAATCTCACGGGCTGAAATGGAAAAAATAAATCTCCCCGGAGTCAGTTTTAAAAAATATCAGAAAAGATTTTATCCAGAAGACAGTCTGGGTAAAAATATCCTAATCGGTCTGGATTATTTCTACAGCAAACAACTCACCGGAAAAACCGGTTATTCAGCAACCGCAAAAGACGCTTTAGGCAACACTCTTTTGACTAGAAAAAGCTGGAACAAGCCGGCTATTAATGGCCAAGATATAAATACCTATCTTAATCGCGGTATTCAATCTTTGGTCGAATCACTTCTGTCAGAAGGGATAAAACGGTTTTCTGCCGATTCCGGGTCCATTATTATTGTCGATCCACAAACAGGAGGGATACTTGCCATGTCTTCCCAAGAAGCCACTTCTTCCGCCTCACCAAGCGCCACCAGAAATACCGCTGTTTCCGATCTTTTTGAACCAGGTTCCATTTTCAAACCTCTAATCATTTCTATGGCTCTGGATAAGGGATCTATTAATACGAATTATATCTGCACTAAGTGCAATCAAGCCATAAATTTTGGCGAATACACCATTGGAAATTGGGATAACCAGCTTCACCCCGATTCAAGCCTAAAAGACATTATCAAAAACTCCGACAATATTGGCATGAGCCATATCATTGCCAAGCTAGGGTTAAATAATTTTTTAAGCTATTATTCGGAATTAGGTTTAAATCAAAAAACAGGCATAGATCTTCAGGGTGAAACAAAGCCGACTGCAAAAAAATATTGGAGTGACGTTGATCTGGCCACCGCCTCTTTTGGACAGGGGATTGCCGTCACTCAAATTCAAATGCTTCAGGCATTCAATACCATTGCCAATAATGGCATTTTAGTCTCTCCAAGACTCGTTAAATCAATCAGCGAAAATAATAAAATTATTAAGTCGAATCAACCAAAAACAAAAAGAGTTTTTCAGGAGTCAGTCATAAAAGAAGTAAAGTCAATTCTTAAATATGCCGTAGAAAACGGAACCATCGCCAGATTAAAACCAAAAACTCTGGAAGTTTGTGCAAAAAGTGGCACCGCCCAGGTGGCAGTTAAAGGGGGATATTCACAGGATTCGGGTATCGCTTCATATATTGGTTTTTCCCCTTGTCAAAATCCAAAATTCACCATGATTGTCACCATTAACAACCCAAAAACCTCTCCTTGGGGATCCAGTACTGCCGCTCCAATTTGGTTCGATTTGGCCGGTCGTATCTATAATTTGCTATAATTAACCCAATCAATGTTTTCTCTCCAAAAAATCAAAAATTTGTTTTGGCATCTGCCCAAAAGTATTCTCCTAAACCTGTATTATGGTTTTCCTTCAAAAAAACTGATTTTAATCGGCGTCACCGGTACTGATGGAAAAACTACTACCTGTACTCTCATCCACGAAATTCTCAAAAGCAGTAATATTCGTTCGGGCTTAATAAGCACTATTCATGCCAAAATAGGGGATAAAGTAATCGATACCGGGCTTCACACCACCAGCCCTGATCCACGGTTAGTCCAGAAATTATTTCGCCAGATGGTCAACGCCGGCCTAACTCATTGTGTTTGTGAAGTTACTTCACACGCTTTGGATCAAAATAGATACTGGGGATGCCGATTTCAGGTATCGGCTATTACCAACACCTCGCATGAACATCTCGATTATCACAAAACAATGAAAAAATATATTCTTTCAAAAGCCAAACTATTCCGTATCTCCGATCATGCCATTCTGAACAAAGACGATCCTTCATACGACATTATCTCCCCGATAATTAATACTCCAAAAGATACTTATAGTATTAAAGAAAAATCCGATTATCAGGCTAAAAATATTGATATTAAAAAAGATTATATGAAGTTTACCGTAAACGATACAGAGATAAAGACCGACAGTAATTATCGGTACCAAATCTATAATATTCTCGCTTCTCTGGCAATTGTTAAATATTTGGGAATCGATATTAGCGTAGTCAAATCAACTATTTTGAAATTTCCGGAAGTAAAAGGTAGAAGAGAAGACATCCCCAATGAGTTTGATTTTAAAACCATCATTGATTTTGCTCACACCCCATACGCTCTAGAAAATACCCTGAGTTCCCTGAAAACATTGACTCATAATAATTTAATCGTTATTTTTGGTGCTACCGGCGGAAGAGATAAAAGCAAAAGGCCGATAATGGGCGAGGTTGTCTCTCGCCTTGCCAACATTGCCATAATTACTTCCGATGACACCAGAAATGAAAAGGTGGAAGACATCAATGATCAAATCATAAGCGGAATCAACCCTAAAAAAACAGAATATTTTAACTACAAAGAAATTCAAAACCAAAATCAATATTCTAAGGTTATCGAAAGTGCTAAGAAAAAATTTGTCTACCTTAACGTTCCCAACCGACAAGACGCCTTCAATATCGCTATCAAACTAGCCCGTCAGGGAGATATTGTGGTTGCCTGCGGAAAAGGCCACGAAACTACCATTCTTCACGGTTCAACAGAATATCCCTGGTCTGAATCCGAAGCGTTTAGAAGCGCTTTTAGATTTAAAAATATATAACAATGTCTCAATTTAACCTCCATCTTGACTCTTCCATCGACGAAAACTATGCACATGGGCTTCTGCCTCAAAGAAATCAAAAAAACATATTTTACCGGGAAACGAGCTCGCGTTCCAATCTTCACAACTTCTCAATAAGCTCTGAAAACCGAAGAATTATCAATAAAACCAACCAATATAGTTTTCAAATCATTCCTCTCAATCAATTTAATTATGATCTTTCTGTGCAAAAAACCATCTTTAAATGGATTAAGGACATTGGATGGGATTTTCCGATAAGCTCGGTTAAAAAAATATTTACCGATCATATTTTTAACTATCTCTACGTTTGGAAAAACGAAAAACAAAAAATCATTGCCTATTCAATTTGTTATTTTTCTGAAAAAATTTCCCACATCGCCTATGTTTTTTATGATCCGGAATATTCACACAACAATCTTCCTATTAGACTAACCCTACAGGTAGTTGTTGACAGCCACGAAAAAGGCCTCGAGTTTTGTTATCTGGGAAGATTTTCCGAAAAATCAGGTTTTTACAAAAGAACCATGCCTGGTTTTGAATATTTTAAAGATCAAAAATGGATTACTTTATAGCCTTCAGACTTTTAGACTTTAAGACTTTAAGACTTTATAAACTAATATGCACATCCACATTATAGGAATTGCCGGTGTTATGACTGCCCCATTGGCCGTCGCCCTTAAAAAAAATGGACACTATGTAACCGGATCCGATCAAGATAAAATTTACCCACCCGTCAGTACTATTTTAAAAAAAGCCGATATTGCAGTAAATACAATTAAAGACTATAAAAAAATCGATCTGGCCATTATCGGCTCTTCATATTTATCTTTTTCCGCTACAAAACAAGAATTTAATATTATCAAAGAGCTCAACATTCCTTATATCTCTGCTACTGAATATATAAGCCAAAATATTACCAAAAATAGTTCTATCCTGATTACCGGAACAAGCGGCAAAACAACCATTACCAGTTTAATAACCTGGATTTTACAAAATGCAAACTTAGACCCCAGTTATATGTTTGGAGGCCAAAGTCTAAACCATATTCCCTCACTTCATATAGGCAATGGAAATTGGTCAGTCGTTGAAGGAGACGAGTCAATAAACGGTCTGGATACAAAAGCAAAATTTTTATATTACCCGGGAAAATTTGTCATCATAACCAATGCCAACTGGGAGCATAAAGAAAGTTACAAAAACGAATCGCAAAACTTTGAAGCTTTTAAAAAATTAATTCAGAAGATTCCCAAAGACGGATTATTAATCATAAATTCATCAGGATACAAAACCAGTGAATTATCCAAATTCTCAACTGCAAAAGTCATCACCTACAACGGAGAAAAAGCAGACTATAGAATAATAAAATCCGAAACATCTCAAACATCAAGGCTAATTATTAATTCACCAAAAGGCGACCTATCTCTCAACACTACTCTCTTGGGAAAATTTAACTTTGAAAATATTCTGGCGGCCGTTGCTTTATGTTTGGAAATCGGTGTAGATTCTGGAATCATTCAAAAAGCCGTTTTTTCTTTTAAGGGCATCAGCCGAAGACTTGAAAAAATCAACACGAAAAATAATATCCTTTTTTATGATGATTTTGCTCAATCTCCCCAAAGGATAAAATCAGCCATAAGTGCCATTAAACTTCATTACCCTAATCAAAGAATTTTTGCTTATTTCGAACCACATGCTACTTTTCTTCTAGATATCTCCGGTCTTGCTGGATTAAATGAAGCTTTTTCTGATTGTACAAAAACTGTTTTATCAAAAATTCCCTTTAATCAGAAGATTTCCTCTTCAAACCGAGCCACCGCAAAACACTATTCAGCTGAAATTGGTGATACTCTAGTATATATTCCCCAAAGCAAAGATCTCTTTCAATACTTCTGTCAAATCCTAAAACCACAAGACATTCTTGTCCATTTTAGTTCCGGAGGGGCAGAAGGCCTAAAAACTTTTAAAAAAATTATTAATTTTTACAATAAATAAATGTCAAGATATGTGGTTAACGGAGGAAAACCTTTATCCGGAGAAGTATCTATCCGCGGCGCGAAAAATGCCAGTTACAAACAACTTATTGCCACCTTACTCACTAATAAAACCTGCCAACTAACAAATGTTCCTCAAATATCCGACGTAAAAATAACCGAAAGTATTGCCAAAAGCCTTGGTTCAGATATTGTCCACACCGGGGAACACAGCCTGGAAATTAAAACTCAAAAAATTTCCGGCTCAGTGGTTCCGATGGGTGTAGGAGAAAAATCCAGAACTTCATTTATCTTCGCTGCCCCGCTTCTGGTAAGAACCGGATCGGCTATTGTCCCGATTCCCGGCGGAGACAAACTGGGGGCCAGACCACTGGATCGTCTTTTTGACTGTTATAAAATGATGAACATAAAAGTTGAAGAATCACCTGACAGAATTCACTTCCACACCGATAAAATCAAACCTGTTCATTACACTTTTGCAAAACCTTCTCACACCGTAACAGAAGTAATAATTATGACCGCCGTTGCTGCCTGCGGAGAAACCATTATTGACAATGCCGCCCGGGAACCGGAAATTGACGATTTGATTAACATGCTTAACTCCATGGGGGCCGCCATTCAACGCGATCCCAAAAACCCGAATCGGATAATTATTGATGGTGGTAAAAACCTGAACGGAACCAATCACCAGGTAATTTCTGACAGAAATGAAACGGTTACTTTTGCTTGTGCCGCTTTGGCTACTAAAGGATCCATTAACATTTTACGGATCGATCCTAAAATAATTTCTAAATTTTTGGATACCGTTGAAACCATGGGGGCTAAAATTAACCGTGGAAAAGATGAAGTTACCGTTACTTGGCACCAACCACTAAAAGCGATAGATATCGAAACCGAACCGGAACCGGGCTTTATGACCGACTGGCAAGCTCTCTTTACTATCGTCTTAACCCAAGCAGTTGGCTGCAGTAGTATCATTGAAAGAATTCATCCTTCACGTTTCCAGCACATAAAAAATTTGGAAGCAATGAATGCAAAAGTAAAGTACTTTAATCCGGAAATTGATAATCCTAAATCTTATTACCACTTCAACCCTGAAAGCGATAGCCCGAATTATTTTCATGGGGTTAAAATCTACGGACCGACCAAACTAATAGCCAACAATTTTACAATTAGCGACCTAAGAGCCGGTGCCTCAATCACATTGGCTGCCATCACTGCCGAGGGAAAGTCAATAATTGACGGGGTTGAATATATCGAAAGAGGTTACGAAAAATTAGCCGAACGTCTCTGCTCCCTCGGAGCCCAAATAGAGTATATTAAAACATAATGACCCACCTATTCCTTGGATTAATGTTGTTTTCATTCCTTACCACCAGCATTCTGGTGGTCCCGTTTATTAACCTGCTTTATAGGCTAAAATTTCAACGACAAAAACAAAAAACTCTCGACTTCCAAAATAAAAGAACCCCTATTTTTGATAAGTTTCATTCTCAAAAATCCGGAACGCCGGTCGGTGGGGGATTACTAATAATTCTTTCGGTCTGCATTCTCTTTGTTTTTCTTTTCCCTGCATTAAGACTAGCCAAGATTTTTATCTCCAGTAATTATCAAATAAATCAGGAATTAGGAATTATTTTCTTTACCTTCATCAGTTTTGGGCTTCTTGGCCTTTACGATGATGTGATGAAATTTTTTGGCTTTAAAAAAAGTGGGTTTTTCGGGCTAAGAATGAAATACAAACTTATCCTACAATTAGTTCTGTCTACCATCGTCTCTTTTATGATGTACTCCGGTCTAAACATCAGCTTTATCTATGTTCCTTTTCTTGGGGCCGTTAATCTTGGTTTTCTCTTCGTTCCGATATCATCGGCAATCATCGTTAGTTTTGCTAATTTTTTTAATATTACCGATGGTCTTGATGGCTTGTCGTGTGGCCTTTTAATGATTGCTCTCTTTGCCTTTTGGGTATTAGCAGGAAATTCACTGGACACTCCAATTTCTCTGTTCCTGGCTCTCTGGATAGGAAGTCTGATCGCTTTTCTATACTTCAATGTTTATCCAGCCAGAATTTGGCTAGGTGATGTCGGAGCTTTATCCTTTGGTGCCACCTTTGCTGTTATCGCCCTGTTACTGGGAAGGGTTGTCCCGTTAATTATCGTCGGAGCTCCGTTTATTGTCGAAGGCCTCAGCAGTGCCATTCAAATAATTTTTAAGACTTACCTTCACAAAAAACTTTTCCCTGCCGCCCCGCTCCACCTTACCCTCCAGGCAATGGGTTGGGAAGAGCCAAAAATTGTCACCAGAGCCTGGTTAGCAGGAATTATATTGGCAATATTCGGCCTATGGCTGGGACTAAATTAATCAAAATATTAGAGGAGGAGATTGGAAACTATATTGGTATTCCTTATCTTTACGGCGGCAAAAATACCTGGAAGGAAATAAAAAAAGAGTGTTCGAACTACAAACAACTCAAAAAAAACAAAATCGGAATAGACTGTTCCGGATTAGCCTATCATCTTCTTGATTTCTACGCTCAGCTCAAAGGGCTTGGCAGTGTTTACAACCACCTAATTGGTACAGATAACAAAAAGGGGGTAAGGCGTCTATCTGCTAATCTACTAACTAGCTCTCCAAACTCATTTCCTGTTACAACTTATTCTAATATTCAAACCGGAGATCTAATCAGATTAAATTCCGGTAAACATGTTTTATTTATATTGGAAAAAACCTCAAACCAAATGCGCTATATTCATAGTAGTAATAAAACCGCGGTCAGAGGTGTTCATTACGGAAAAATAGAAATAATTGATTCATCAAAAACTCTCAATCAGCAAAAATGGGGCGAAAATGATCTTGCCGGACAAAATTACTCCTCGAATTTTAACCCCAACAATGGTGACGGAATCTTTCGCCTATTTTTCTTCAAACAACTCTGATATTTTCAATGGTTTTAAACCAATTACTTCTATCTCTGTTCCACATTCTTGACATTCCAGAATATCCCCGATCTGCAGGGCTACTGTTATTTTTATTTCCGACTTACAATCAGGACAAATTATTTTATCTTCCATAACAAAATTATATAATCAATAAAGCTTTAATATTATATGACACCAACAGCTCTAATTAAACTAGAAAACATTTATCTTAAAAGAGAAGACCAAAATCCAACCGGTTCTGCCAAAGACAGAGCTATTTCTCTTCAAGTCCAAAATCTTGTCAAAAAAGGCATTCGTTCGGCTGTTATTTCCAGCACCGGTAATGCTGCTATTTCCGCCGTTTATTATTGCTCTAAATCAAATATTAATCTGGCAATTTTTCTCTCTCCGAAAATCAATCCCGAAAAACTATCTCTTATCAAAGAAAAAACTAACAACATTATCTTTTCATACACTCCGATTCGCGATGCCTTCAGGTATGCCAAAAAAACCCAAAGCTTTTTACTCCGCCAATCAACCGATCCGATTGCTCAAATCGGCTATAAATCCATTGGCCTTGAATTATCACAAAAATTGCCTCAAATCAGCAGTATTTTTATCCCTGTTGGCAGTGGCACAACCCTGCTTGGTATCTCCAAAGGGCTTCCGGAAACTACTAAAATTTTTGCCGTTCAGCCCGCCAGCCATTGCCCGATCAGCCGGATATTTGACAATCAGTATACTTCCGAAACAGATACTCTCACCGACGCTCTGTCTGTAAAACTTCTTCCCTTAAAATCACAAATTCAAAAAACTATTATAAAATCCGGCGGGGGAGGCATGGTTATTCAAAACAATAAAGTCACCGAAGCTCAACAATTCCTTGTCTCCAAAAATATCATTACTTCTGCCGAAGGAGCACTGGCTTTGGCTGGACTTCTAAAAGCCAAAGAGCAAAAAATCAACATCGGAAATTATCCGGTCATATTATTAACAGGCCAAAAAAGATGATTCAAAATATATTAACCGCCCTTAATCAATCGCCATATTATTACTTTTTTTTAGTCGTCGACAATTCTTTGGATATTTCTTACCCGAAATTAAAATATTTCACCACCATAAACTCAAAATATTACAACAACGAAGTTAATTCAGGACAACTACTTTCAAATTCAAATGTCATAAAATTCATCGAAAACACTTCAAAATTACATAACAAATTACCGTCAATAATTCCCTTTAAGCCATCTGCCAAAATTGATTTTATTTGCAAAAAAAACAACTGGCTTAAGGTTAGTAACAACAGTAAATTGAATCGCCTGATTGAAGATAAACTAAAATTCTCAATAATTTGCAACGATCTCAAAATTCCCATTGTTCCGTTTATTATCGATAAATTTAACAAATTATCCTACCAAAAAGCCCGGAATAACTTTGGTGATAAATTAGTTATTCAAACCCATTTTGGTTGGGCCGGTAAGTCTACATTTGACGGAAATAATTATGAATATTTAATAAATAAAATACCGGTTGATACCACTGTAAAACTTTCTCCTTACATCGAAAATAGTTATACTCTTCTAAATAATTGCTGTCTAACCCATAAAGGACTGATTCAAAGTCCGCCCGCGCTTCAATTCACCGGAATCAAACCATTAACTAATAATCCCTTTTCTACTGTCGGCCGCCAATGGCCTTCCACTGCTCCCGAAAATATTATTAAACAAGTAACAGAAATTACTCAAAAATTTTCTGAATATCTTCAGGAAAAACAGTATAAAGGTTTTTTTGGCCTGGATTTCCTTGTTGACCGGGAACAGGTATATCTTCTGGAATGCAATTCGCGCCTAACCGCCTCATTCGCTTTTTATACCAAAATCGAGCTTAATGCCAACATAGAACCACTTTTTCTTTTCCACCTGGCTGAATTCTCTCTTAAAAACTATCCTTTTGATATCGCCACTGAACAAAAAAGAGTCGATAATTTTCAAATCATCGGCACTCAACTTACCGGACGAAACGAAAAAGGCAAAATAAATAAAAAACTGGAAATCGAAAATACTATTGTCGATTCTCCAAAAAACTTTACCATAGACGATGAGATCATTAAAAAAGTCCGTTAATAAACCACCAAGATTGTCGCCATTAATACTCCTGACTTCAATTCTCATTATCATTGGTTTATTATTTATTTCCATCTCGTCTCTGACTGAAGCCAGCAACATCACAGGAGATAAATTCTTTTTTTTTAAAAAACAATTAATTTGGCTGTTCATCGGCTGTATAGCATTTTTAATTACCTCAAAAATCCCCATGGAAACAATCAAAAAAATATCACCTTATTTGTACTTTTCCTGCTTGTTTTTATTACTCTTAGTCTTGATTCCACAACTCGGTGACAAAACCCTCGGAGCCAGACGCTGGCTTAACATCGGTTTTACTGAAATTCAACCAACGGAAATTCTAAAACTATTTTCAATAATCTATTTTGCCAAATTATTTTCTCAAACAGAAAAAAGAACCGTTAAAAATCTGATATTCTATCTCGGAATTCCCTTTGCCCTTATCATCGCCCAACCAAACTTAAGTACTGCCATTCTTATTTCTGCCATCGTTATCACCATTTATTATCTTTCCGGAGGAGAAATAATTCATCTATTTACCCTTGGCCTATTCGCCACAATTTTAAGCTACATTTTGATTATATCCTCGCCGTATCGCCTGGCCAGACTTGAAGGACTTGCCACTGGTTCGTATCACAGTGACCAGATTATTATGGCTCTTGCTTCAGGAGGTATATTTGGTAAAGGGTTTGCTAATTCCGACCAAAAATATCGTTTCTTACCAAAAATATCTACTGATTCCATTGTCGCTGTTATCGGTGAGGAAACTGGAATTATTGGAATTGTCACTATTGTTTTATTATTTGTTTTCCTAACCGCAAATTTATTTAAAATCGCCAATAATTCAAAAAATTCGTTTGAATCACTTCTCGTTTCCGGAATAGGCAGTTGGATTGCCTATCAAGCCTTGATCAATATTTCTGCCATAGTTGCCCTTATTCCTTTAACAGGGGTTCCTCTGCCTTTTATTTCTTATGGAGGATCATCACTAATTTCATTAATGTCCGCTATCGGACTAGCCTACAATATCGATAGAAATAGGTCAAAACTGTTATACTACTCTGCCGATGCTAACAAACAAAAAACCCCTGAAAACCATCTGCAAAACCGGCACTCACCACACCCCCGCAGTTGAGTTAATAAAACAACTTCAAAACGATCCCGAAACTTCCTGGAAAATAGAATATATCGGTCATATTTATCCCACCGAAAATCACATTTTACGTACAATAATCCCCAAACTTAAAACTAATTTTCATCAAATTAATGGTGGAAAACTTGATCGGCGATGGTTACCAAATACTATTTGCGGCATTCCAAAAACTATTAAGGCTATCTTTGCCTCAATAAAACTAATAAAAAAGATAAAACCGGATATTATTGTTTCCTTCGGTGGATACATTTCCGTCCCGGTAGTTATCGCTGGATTCCTGCATCACATACCAATAATTACTCACGAACAAACACTAACCATCAGTCTTTCCACAAAAATTAATAGTTATTTTGTTAATAAAATTGCTCTTTCCTTCAAAGAATCAGTTAGTAATTCAAATTTCCCTGTAAATAAAACCATCGTTACCGGCAACTTAATAAGATCAGATATTTACCAAAAAGAGTCCCTAAAATACAAAGCTCTCAACAGTATTATTGGCCGATATCCTCTTCTTTACATCACCGGTGGCAATCAAGGCTCTACCCCCATTAACAAAATTATTGAAAAAACCATCGATAAATTATCAAAAAAATATACTATTATTCACCACACCGGTAAAATCGACTATTCACACTTTAAAGAAAAATTTGCCCACGAAAATAATTATTACCCCACAGAATTTGTCGATTTAGAAGATATTGGCTGGGTCTTAAACAACGCCCGCGTTATTATCAGCCGATCCGGAGCAAACATCTGTCAGGAAATTGTTACTCTTAAAAAGAGTTCTATTCTCGTTCCATTGCCCATCTCGCAGCAAAATGAACAATTACTCAATGCTGATTGGACGAAGAAAAACCTTCCCCTCCAAACCATTATTATCCACCAACCCCAGTTAACCCCCAAAAGAATAATTCGCTCCATTGCTAAACTAGAAAATATCACTATAAATACCGACGATAATCAATATAAACCAAATCAAAAATTACTGAATCTAATATATGAAACAATCTAAAATATTACTTTTTTTATTATCATTATCTTTGTTTAAAAATACTACCTATCTTAACCCAATTTCTGAAAACAACAAATATCGTCAAAATCTCGACAAAGCACTGACTTTGGCTAATCTGAAACCTCAAAAAGTAACTCCCAGAGAATTCATCAACGAAATTGAATTTTCCCTTGACAATAAACAAATTATCTTTTCCACCAAAAAGGATCCATTTTGGCAAGTCTCTTCTTTACAAGATATTTTAAAAATAGCTAAAATTAATCATCAAATTATTAAATTTATTGATTTAAGCCCAGCTCATCCATATGCAACAGCACTCTAAAATAATAAATGGCGTCGATATTGGCACCACAAAAATTACCACCATAATCGGACAATATTTTGAAAACGAAGATCGTTTTAATGTTGTCGCCGTCTCATCAATCCCCAGCCTTGGGTTCAGAAAAGGACAAATCATTGATCTCGAACAAGCCACTCAAACTATCACTCAAAGTATAGAATCGGCCGAAAGAATGGCCGGTTTCCAAATAAACGACGCTTGTGTTTCTATTGCCGCCAATCACATTGAGTCCATTAATTCTCAAGGCGTGGTTGCCATCAGTACTCAAAACGGCGAGATTGGGCCATCTGACATCGAAAGGGTTATCGAAGCCGCAAAGGCTATCTCATTACCCGCCGGTAAAGAAATTATTCACGTAATTCCCCATATTTACACCGTCGACGGTCAGGAGGGGATTGTTGATCCGATCGGAATGAATGGTATCAGGCTAGAAGTAGAAGCTCATATTATTGTCGCGAGCAGCCCGGCTATTAAAAATCTTAAAAAATGTTTTACTGACATCGGAATTAATATCAACTCTCTTGTTTTTTCTGGATTATCAACCGCTAAAGCCGCACTAACACCTACGGAAAGAGAGCTGGGAGTCGCCCTGGTTGACATGGGAGGCACTATCACCACCATTACTATATTCAGCGAAAGCTCACCGGTTTACTCCGCGGTCATTCCCATTGGTGCCAATAATGTTACCAACGACCTTGCCATCGGATTACGCTTTTCCCTTGAAGATGCCGAAAAAATAAAACTCAAATTAACTAAAATCATTGAAACAAAAAAATACGAGAACGAAATCGAGCTTTCTCATTTCGGAATAATGAATGACGAAAAAAGAAAAGTATCAGTTCAAACCGCAGTTTCCGGAATTATAAAACCCAGGCTTGAAGAAATTTTCAGTCTTATCTACAGCGAAATAGGAAAAAGTGGGTTTCAGGAATCAATCCCTGCCGGAATCGTCCTGACGGGCGGCGGCGCCCTTACTGTAAGTGCAAAAGATATTTGTTCAAAAATTATTCCTTTGCCATTCCGGATATCCGAACCTCCCAAAATCGGGGGCATTGTCGATGACATAATAAATCCATCTTTTACCAGTTCCGTCGGGCTCCTTATGTATCATCTTGAAGAAAGCAAAAAAAATAATTTTTCCACCCTCAAAAAAACAAAAAAAACATCAATAAACATCTTTGCTAAAATTAAAAGTTTACTGGAACCGATTCTGCCGTAAATAATTTTATGGGTCTTATAAGAACCTTAAATGGGCAGTTTGCCAAAATTAAAGTAATCGGAGTTGGTGGGGGAGGAAACAACGCCATTAATTCGATAATTTCCGAAGATAGCATTAAAGGGGTTGAATTTATCGCTGTTAATACTGATTCACAGGTTCTCTTAAATTCAAAAGCCCCGATTAGAATCCAAATCGGCGAAAAACTTACAAAAGGGCTGGGCGCCGGAGGAAATCCCCAGGTAGGACAGCAAGCCGCCGAAGAATCAAGGGAAAGAATAAAAGAAGCTCTAATGGACACCGATATGGTCTTTATAACGGGAGGTATGGGTGGTGGAACTTGCACCGGCGCTGCCCCAATAATTGCGGAAATAGCGAAAAACGAACTAGGGATATTAACAATTGCCATCGTTACCAAACCATTTCTCTTTGAAGGTAGTAGAAGAATGGCAAATGCTGAAGACGGCATTGCCCAACTCAAAGAAAATGTCGATACTTTAATCGTAATTCCAAATCAAAAAGTTATGGACGTCGTCAACAGCAAGACATCGCTTCTTGAGGCATTTAAAATCGCCGATTCGGTATTAATCAAAGGGACAAAAGCTATTGCCGATCTTATCACTATCCCCGGGCTTATCAATCTTGATTTTGCTGACATAAAATCAGTCATGAGTAATGCCGGATCAGCCTTAATGGGAGTTGGTGAGGCACAAGGGGAACAAAAAGCGAAACAAGCTGTTGAAGCCGCAATAGACTCACCGCTGGTTGATGTTGATATAAATGGCGCCAGGGGAGTTCTTATAAATATCACCGGAGGACCGGACCTAACCATGGCAGAAATCGAGGAATCAGCCAAAACTATTACCGAGCATACCTCCCCTGAAGCCAATATAATTTTTGGCGCCACAGTTGACAGTGATTACCAGGACAAAATAAAAATTACGGTTATTGCCACCGGTTTCGACACCAGTCGTACAAAGATCTATTCTTCACCAAAAATTACAACCTCACCAAAACCAACAACTCCGCCGATAGAACATCCGGCCAATACCAATCCGCAAATCCAAAAGATACTTGAAGGCCAGGAAATTCCAAATGGTATTGATATTACCGATCAATATGACATTCCGGCATTCTTAAGAAAAAATAAATAAGATGATTAATAAAAACTGGCTACCGGTTTTAATAACTCTGATCATTTTAATGTCCATTAATTTATTAATGATCAGTTCTCTTGCCCCAAATTACCTCTTACGACAAATCTTGGCTTGGGTAGCAGGAATAATTCTCTTTTTTATCGGGAAACAAATTAACCCTAAAATGTTGAAAACTTCAAAATGGGCTATCTTTATCATTTGTTGCTTACTCCTCGCTGCCCCAATCGTTTTAAATAACATTACCAGAGGCTCGAGAAGATGGATTAACCTCGGTTTTACCTCGATTCAACCGTCAGAAATTGTAAAACCCTGGTTAATGATCAATTTAGCAAACTCCAACCTCCCGTTTTTCAATCTCATTCCCATCGGAATAGTTACTGCTCAACCCGACCTTGGAAGCGCTATCTCGATTTTTTTTCTTATGATCCCCGTTATTCTTTTTAATAAAAAACTTATAAAAATATCACTGATTTTAGGAATAATTATGTTAATAATCTCGCCGATTATTTACAAATACCTACTCCATGACTACCAAAGAGACCGAATTATAAGCTTTATAAATCCAAATCATGATCCGCTTGGTAAAGGCTATAATGTTATCCAGTCAAAAATAGCCATAGGATCGGGTGGTTTATGGGGTAAAGGATATAAAAAAGGAACCCAGGGGCAACTTCTTTTCTTACCGGAAAAACACACCGATTTTATGTTTTCCGCCACCGCCGAAGAGCTCGGACTTTTGGGAATTACCATTCTTTTATCTTCCTATTATATTTTGATAAATACTTTAGTAAAAAAGGCTTTTTCCTCAAACAATAGAGCTAATTTTATCTTTACTCTCGGCATAGCTATTCAAATCTGGTTACAGACCGTCGTTAATATTGGAATGAACATTGGGCTTCTGCCTGTTACTGGAATACCCCTACCTTTTATTTCTGTTGGCGGCTCATCTTTAATCTCTTATTTATTTTCTTTGGGAATCATTTATTCCTCCTAAAACCAAAGCTTATATGCTATAATCGAAAAATATGAAATACGCGGTTATTGCCATTTCTGGCACACAATTCAAAGTTGAAGAAGGCAAGACTATTACCATTGATAATGTTGACGCCAAAGTGGGGGACAAACTTACCACAGATCAGGTTCTATTAGCCGTCAATGAAGATGAAATCACTGTTGGTACTCCAATTGTAAAGAACGCTTCTATGGAATATGAAATCCTGAAAAATTATCAAGGTGAAAAACTGAAAGTTTTCACCTACAAATCCAAATCCAGATATCACAAAACCAAGGGATTTCGCCATCAATTGACCGATATTAAAATTACTAAAATAACCTTCTAAACTATGGCACACAAAGCAGCACAAGGAAAAACAAATCAAAAATCTAATCGTCCCGGGCAAAGACGCGGCATAAAAGTTTTTGGCGATCAAAAGATCAAAGTCGGTCAGATTATCGTCAGACAAGTCGGATCTAGATTTCACATTGGAGAAGGCGCCAAACTTGGTAAAGACTTCACTGTTTACGCTGGAAAACCCGGTACTGTAAAATTCTATTCTAAGTACGGCAAAAAATACGTGTCTGTTGTCAAGGCCTAAAAACTGATTTAGTCTGTTCCATTTTCACTCACTTTTTTCACGAGCTGTTTCATAGTAGTCTTATCTATGAAACCTGTCACCCAAATTGCTACCAACCAGCTTGAACCAAACCCTCTTCAGCCGCGCGGAGTAATCAGCCCGGAGTCGATTTCTGAACTGATTGACTCAATCAAAGAGCATGGAATTTTGGAACCACTAATAATTGCCAAAACTCCGGCCGGATTTCAAATAATCGCCGGGGAAAGACGTTGGCGGGCAGCCAGATATTTAAAATTAGAATATGTTCCGGCAATTATCAAAGAGACTAGTCCTCAACAAATGCTGGAAATGGCTATTGTTGAAAATGTACAACGAAAAGACCTTAATCCGATTGAAAGAGCAAAAGCTTTTTATCGTCTCAAAGAAGAATTTAGCCTTGATAATCATCAGATAGCCAAAAAAGTTAGCAAGAGTGTTCCCTATGTCATCAATGTTTTAAAACTTCTCACTCTTCCTGATGCTCTAAAAGATGGTTTATTATCGGGACTAATTACCGAAGGTCACGCCAGAGCCCTATCGGGGATAGGCGATACCAGGCTAATGATTGAAGCCTACAAAATTATTCTTAAAGAAAAAGCTTCCGTTCGCAGAGCGGAAGATATTGCCAGAAGGATGAGAAAAAAGATAGAAGAGGGTACTATTCCTATAAATAAAGAAAATTTGCCTCAATTTTTAAAATCAAAATTGGACAACATTAGTACTGATTTGGAAGCAAGTTTTCGTGATAAATTAACAAAAGTTAAAATTACTCAAACTAATATTCTTACAAAGGTTACTTTTCAATTTCGCGGACCGATTGATCAAAGATACCAAAATCTTCGCTCTCTTTATAAACAAATCTGTGCCAAAGATATTCAGGAAGAAACAGTTTCAAAAACCTAAAACCTCACTGTCGGAACAATTCCCAATTTATCCAATGGCTTGTAGATAAAAAAGGCCCGACCGATAATCAGCTCTTTATTTATCGGACCAAATTCTCTGCCATCTCTTGAGTGTGATCTATTGTCTCCAAAACATAAGTACTGTCCGGTTGGTACCGTTACCTCTTTCCCTTCTTGATTATATGAACCGGCTGATGTTACAAAATCAACAGGTAAAAAATCCTGCTTTAAAATACTGCCATTAAGATAAACTTGTCCGCCTGAAACCATCACCCTGTCACCGGGAATCCCAATAATCCTTTTTATATACTCGCATTCATCTTCGGCACACGGCTCGGATGGGGGAGCCTTAAAAACTACTACGTCACCTCTTTTGGGTTCTGAAAACTGATAAGTAACCTTATCTGTCAGCAAATATTCCTTATCCAGGAAATTTGGGACCATAGAGCTTCCTTTAACTTCATTAGGCTGAGCCACAAAAAGATAAAGCAACACAAAAACCGATAAAGCCAAAACTATTGACTGAACAAATTCCAAAATAAAACCACCGATCGAGAAACCATTTTGCAACCTAAAATTAATCCTCATAAGGTCAAGTTTATCCTCAAATATTGATATAATCAAGGCACTGGTTGTTTAGCTCAGTTGGTTAGACCTGCCTGCCGGCAGGCAGGGCGCATTAAAAAATAATGACCGTATAGCTCAGTTGGTTAGAGCGTTCGGTTCACATCCGAAAGGTCCCTGGTCCGAGTCCAGGTACGGTCACACCTTGCAGTAGAGATCTGATGGCTCAATCCATTTCTTTCCATCTTTTTCGATTAATTTATCGGATTCCTTAGGACCCCAAGTATTTTCCCGATATACCACAGGAACCACTACCTCTGCTTTTAACGCATCAATAAATTTCCATTCGGCTTCCACCTCATATGCGTCGTTAAAATATGTCTGGTCACCTTCAATTGCATCAAGTACTAATTTTTCATACGGTTTTGCAATTTTAAAAGTAATATTTTTAAAACAGAACTCCATTGTTGACGGCTGAACTTCCATTCCTCTTCCGGGTTTTTTAATAAAAATATTCATAATAATTCCCTCGTTCGGTTGGATTCTATAAACTAAAAAATTTGCAGACTTTTTTAAAACGACTACTATTTCCGCTACTGTTTTTTTTAATTTTTTGCCACCACGAACATAAACCGGAACACCATTAAATTTTCCGTGTCCTAAAATTCCCTTAAAAGCAAAAAAAGTGTTGGTATCTTTTTTATCATAAGAATATCCATCATACTGACCCAATACTAAACTGTCTTTATCTGGCTTAAAATTCTCCAATACCTCTAACCTTTTTTTTGTAATACCTTGATCATCAAAGTTTTTTGGTCGACACATCGTTGCAATGGCCACCATTTGCAATGCATGATTCTGGCCAACATCTCTTAAAGCCCCAACCTGATCATAATATTCATTTCTGTTCTCTGAACCAAAATTCTCCGCAACAGTTACCTGAACATGGTCAATATTTTTACCTGTAATAGTTTTTTCTATTATTGGATTATTAAATCTAAAAGCTAAGACATTCTGAATTGTTTCCTTCGCTAAATAGTGGTCAATCCGATAAATCTGCTTCTCTTCAAAATATTTAAAAAGGAGACGGTTAAGGTTCTTGGCTGATTTCAGGTCCATTCCAATCGGTTTTTCAATCATGAGCCTTACCCATCCGCTATTATTTTTATTTAATCCGATTCGACTTAAATTCCTAAAGATATCAACATACAATGACGGGTGAGTTGCTAAATAAAAAATTCTGTTGGTATCCGTCAGTCTACTTAGTTTTTCAAACAAAGATTCGTAAAATCCTCTGTCCCGTAGATCCCCGTTTAAAAAATCGATCTTATCAATAAATTCGGCAGCTTTATTTCCGGTACAAAAAATAGCACTGCAAACAAAATCTTTCAGCTCCTCACGGCTCCTGCTTTTCCTTGCCACTCCGACAAAACGGACGCCCTCTGCCAACACATCCTTTTCGTAGAGATCGAACAAAGCAGGAAGCAGTTTTGTTTTCGCTAAATTACTGGTAATTCCAAAAATCACAAAAACAGTTTCTCTCACCGGTCAATTTTACATCATTAAACAGACTGTGTTAAATTAAATTAATGAAAACACAATTCAAGATACTCCTCTCTCTTTTTTCAATTGTAACTTTCTTGGTTATCCTCCAACCTTCCCTCCCGAAATTTCTCTCAAATCAAAATCTAATTAATCCAAACACCATCAAAGATAACTTTGACCAAAATGCAAAAATAGCCATATTTAACAATAAAACCTTTTCTGCTCCCAATAGCCTTCTTCCAAAGGAAACAACAAACGTTCTCGGTGACACCAACGAACAAAAAAGAATAGAGGTAGATTTAACTGCCCAAAGACTATATGCCTACGAAGGCAACCGGCAGGTTTACAACTTTTTGATTTCTTCGGGTAAATGGGATAGAACCCCTAATGGCACTTTTTATATCTGGACAAAAATAAGATCACAAAAAATGTCCGGCGGGTCAAAGGCACTTGGTACCTATTATTATCTTCCGAATGTTCCGTACATCATGTTTTTCTATAACAATAATGTTTCCAAGTCCATGGGCTATAGTCTTCATGGAACTTATTGGCACAATAATTTCGGTGTCCCCATGTCTCACGGTTGTGTCAACATGAAAACACCGGAGGCAGCTCTAATATTCTCTTGGGCAGAAGTGGGAACACCCATTACAATCTACGGAAAATACCAGACATCTCTACCAAAAGCAACGGAAAAAAGCTAACTTATCTCATATCGCCTGCCAACTTAGATATTAAGATCGAATCAAACACTGCCACATAAGGACGCGGCCTTCTTAAATCCATTTTCATTATTTCATGGATCTCTTTCATCTTCTCGTAACTCAATGCCTCAAATAAACCCAAACTTGTTTTCTTATCCAAGAACATATCCATCAACATAATCTGCAAATCACCTGTTATATATAAACCCGTCGCAGTTTTTTTATCGTATATTTTCTGTTCATTAATTGCCAAATAAGATCTGAGATAATCAATAACTCTGTTTGAGATTATACTTTCCTTTATCTCTCTTCTGAAATCAAAGAACTTGTTAATAAATAAATTCCAGTTTTTATTCTTAAACGCCTCATAGGCCGACAATAAACTTTTATTTTTTGGATAATTAAGTTTTAGAACTGATAGGTCTCTATTTATTAATGCGTAGATAGCGGCACTGTTACCGGTTTCCAAAGACAATTCTCCTCTTGTCATATCAATTATTAATTTCTTGTTTTGTTCATCTTTTATATCATCCTCTAAATAGTTCCAATTACTAGGATTAGACGTATTTCCCCAAACTAAATGATATTCACCTCCACCATCAGTTCCGGTCAGATTAATCTGACAAACTTTATAATTTCCGCCAACCACAACAAATCCCATGCTGTCCATATTAAAAACATCTCCTCCGCAAACCAAAGACATTGTTGCCGGAGAACCAAGGTAGAAAACAGTTGCATTACTATAGTCAAAATTTGAAACAACCCCTACCGGAACTCCTAATCCTAATTCGTCAAAAATCCTGTTAATCAACATTGTTGGCAAATTGCCGTGGTCAGATACCACCTTATCGGAAGGATCTCCCGCAAAAACTGCGCTCTTTAAAAGTACCGTTCCGTCACCTTCTCCATTTTTCCACTCCGTCGGATGTCCATCCACCCACATCCCAAGTGACTGGTCGATAATATTTCTTTTAACTAAACTTATCCATTCTTCTGTCGGCTGATTGACTCCGGTCATCCCCCTAAAATAAGGAAAAACAGAACCGGAACCAATATTCTTCTGTTTCATGTATCGATTGACCGTCGTTAGTTCAGAAAAGGGAATAACAACATTATTCTTCTTTACAAAATCAAAAGTCGGCAATAAATCTTTCAATATAGGAGCGTAACTTCTAACGGTTTCCACTCTTGTTTGATAATTCTTTCTTTGAAGTTGAATCAATACGTTTAAGGCAATATTCTCCGGACTAAAACCTTCACCGATTTTCGCTCCACTCCAAACATCATATGCTTTTACTGCTCCGAAATGCGGGCTCCCTAAACTTATAATTTTCCCTATAAAAGGACTATTAATGTGATCCTGTGCCCAAACTCTTGCCACCAAACCACCAAGGCTATGACCAACTAAATCCACCTTCTCTCCATTTTTCAATTTCCGTCCGATAAAAGCGTTCAAATCTCCCACTATTTCTGCCACCGGTCTTCTCCAGTCATAATTCCACACATAAAAATTCTCGTTTTCAACTAACCCTCTATTTCTAAGTGCCAAAATCAAATTATCATAGTTTTTCACAAAAGGTGTCATTTTCCATTTGTTATTCGGCACTTCTTTGTTGTACACCATCGCCTCTGTGTTCCAGCTCGCTCCCAGCCCGGGGATAATTATGATTTTATGTTTTGGTGTCGGCATAGGAGTCGACGTAGGCACTAGCGTGGGCGTTGGCGTCGGAGTCGAAGTTGGAGTTGGAGTGGAAGTCGGGGTTGGAGTTAATGTCGGCGTCAAAGTTGGTGTAGACGTCGGTGTGTTTGTTGGTGTTGAAGTAGGAGTATTCGTCGGCGTGGGGGTTGAAGTCAGGGTTGGGGTTAAAGTTGGAGTCGACGTTGGTTCAGAGGTGGGAGTAGGAGTTAAAACTATTATAGGGGTAGGCGAAGGAATATCTCCAATTGGATTTATCGAAAAATTATCATATATATTTTTAGTGCTACTCTGAAAATAATCACCGCTCCAGTTTTTCAATGCAATCTTACCAGACAACAAGGGAGATGATTCATCAGTGTAATTCATCACCAAGATACCGTCATAATATGCTTTTATATTGTTACCTATACAGACAATATGAAATTTATGAACAACTCCCTGACTTAAAACAGGAGATGGGGAAATTTGATTGGGCTTCACGCTCAAGACATCTCTAAACGAACCATCAGAATATTTCGCAATAGCTAGTCGATTTCTGTCTTGTGGCCAAAATTGATCATTGAATCTTAAACCCACTTGATAATAACTTGATCTATCATCAGCTACTCGAACCTGAATTGAAAAATCAACCCCTTGGACATTAATTATGTCCGCACTAATTGTAAAATCCGACAATGTAGGTGAAGACATCACTGGATACAAATAAGAAGAAGCTCCGCCAGCAACCTCACCCACAAGCTTTCCTTCAACAATACTCCAACTATCAGAAGTACTTCCACCACCATCAAGATAAAGCCATTTGTCCATACTCTGAGGAGTTGAAAAATCGTCTGAAAAATAGGCAGCAGCAATTACATCTCTAGGAAAAAATACAAATGGTAAAATCAAAACAAAAATACAATCTAAAAAATACTTAAACATATACCGTATCAAAAGATTATAGAAAACCATACAAATGTCAACAAACAAAATATCTGTTATTTCCGTAAATTATAATTCGACAGAATACTTAAATAAATTTATAACTTCTACTCAAAAGATTGATGAAATTATCAAAGAAATCGTTGTAGTAGATAACAACTCAAAAGACATAAACAAAATCAGGACAAATCAAAAAACCATTTTAATTAAAAACACAAAAAATTTTGGATTTGCAAAAGCAGTAAACCAAGGTATTCGAATTGCAAAGTCAAAAATAGTTTTACTGATAAATCCCGACAGTGTCCTATTAGATAAATCTCCAATAGAAACATATAAAATAATCAAAAATGATAAAAAAATTGGAGCAATCGGGGGAAAAATTATAACGATAAATAATAAAATCCAAAAAACAGCAACAAGTAAACCAAATTTTCTAACTGGATTATTTGAATTTACTAATCTTAAAAAGATATTTCCAAATAATATTTATTCAAAAAAGTTTTGGGTCGAAAACGGTAATATCAATAAGCCAACTGAAGTGAACTCTCTCTGTGGTGCTTATATGTTTTTTAGAAAAGGGACAAATAAAAATCTCAATCTTTTTGATGAAAACTATTTTATGTATATGGAAGACATTGATTTCGGATTGTCTTTAATTTCAAAGGGATACAAAATCATCTTTGACCCAAATTCACAAGTTAAACATATAGGCGGAGTAAGCAGTAACAGCAAATATAACATTGTGCTTGGTTATTGGTATAAATCAAGAAAATATTTCTTTCAAAAACATCTAAACAAAATTGAAAGTTTTATTCTTACAATCATTTATAATACAGAAGAGTATCTTCTCACCCTTTATCACCACCTAAAAAATGAACCAACAGAATAAAAAAGCACAAAATATTTCTCTTCTTCTTATCACCAAAAACGAATCAGAAAATTTAAAGGCTAATTTTGATTGGCTCGCAAAATGCCCAGTTGTCAATGAATTAATTGTCGTCGATGATAACTCAACCGACAATA
>Ga0247841_10003419_pt1 | contig 29496 bp, 28 predicted proteins | sample LaCruzMarch2015__2_FD_192410 | JGI IMG/M metagenome (GOLD analysis project Ga0247841, IMG submission 192410) | Freshwater microbial communities from meromictic Lake La Cruz, Castile-La Mancha, Spain - LaCruzMarch2015_18m | ecosystem: Environmental > Aquatic > Freshwater > Lake | place: Spain... | reverse complement strand
TACTTTACAAAAGATGTGACAAAATTCGGTTCAGGCGCAAAAATTGACTGCCCAAAACAATACTTGGGCAAAAAAGCCTACATAGTCATAAAAACACGCTAAAAAGCAATAATTTTGTCCCAAAGCCTCTAAAAGAAAAAGAAAATAATTCTGGAGGATTTCCCCCCAGAGTTATTTGTTAATTTTTATTTCATTAGTAGTTCTACGTTTCCTGTTCCCACTTTGATTGGTTGACCAACGATTATGTTTTCAACAACCCCGGTCAGGTTTTCGCGTTCGCCTTTGAATGCTGCTTCAAGCAAGTGCTTTGTTGTTTCTTCAAATGCAGCTCTTGCGAATGGAGAGGCTTTTCCTTTAGTAATCCCTGTTCTTACTATTCCTTTTATTTCTCCGGAGAAAGTCATTAAGTCAGCTAGGAGCATTATGTGTCGCACATCTACTTTGATCCCGTTATCGTCCAGAACTTTCTTTAGTTCTTGCACAACCATTGTTCTTCCTGCTTCTATTCCTAAAACTTTTGATGTTTCTATAATATCATTTGTGAATACTCTTTCTTTGTCAACTTCTTCTAGTTTTAGTAAACTCTTCAAGTTGCTTCCGCTTGTCTTTATTACCCACTCGTCTTTTTCTTTAACGAGCAGAGTTTTTTCTATTCCTTTTACTCCGTGAACTTTTTCATCAAGGAGTTTTAGCATTTCTTTTCTGATTTTTATGTACTCGCTTTTCTTTTCTATTGAGAAGTGTACTGTATTGTCTCTGTAAATTGCTTTGAAATCCTTTAGTCCTTTCTTTAGCATTTCAGCAATGTCATCAACTTTTAGTCCGAGCGCTTTTGTTTTGTCAGTTTGTATTTCAACAGCGATTTTTAGTGCTTCAAATTCTTCGTTTATTTTTACAACATCCTGTACTCTTACATCAATTAGTGTTTTTGCGAATTTTTCAGCTTTGTCTTTATCTCTCTTCATGTCCCCTAGTAAGTAGATAGTCATTGTTGGGTATTTTGCTTTGCTTCTACCATCAACAATTTCTTCAACACGTTGTATTCCTGATCCTACGGATACTTCCGCAGCTCCAGCAAAGTGTTTTGTTCTTAGTGTTAATTGTGTTCCTGGTTCTCCCAAGGATTGCGCTGCAACTATTCCAACAGCTTCTCCTGGTTCTACTATAATTGAGTTGTATTTTGCAAGTACCGCATCAGCAAGTATTCCTGCTTTTTCTTTGGATAAATTATAAACTTCTGAAATAGCAACTATTTCATCAATCATTCTTTTTGGCAGCACTACTTGTTCCCAGCTTCTTTCTTTCTCTTCGTAAACTTTTTCTCCGCCCAACTCTTCTTCTTCAACTTCAAGTCCATCATCAATTTCTGCCACTCTTCTTTTCTTCTTAGCTGATTTTACTTCCACTACTTCTGCTTCTTTCTCTGCGTGAGTCTCGTCTTTAGCCACTTCTGCTTCTACTTCTTCAGTTTCTTCTTCCGTAACGTCTTCCTCATCATCTTCGTTTTGTACTTCTTCAACGTTTTCTTCAATTTCTTCAACCATTTTTACTCACCTTCAGCTAAGCATTAATAGGAGCTTTACAAGCTCCCTTTGTCTTTGAGTTTTTTGTATTCTTCTTTAACATCTATAGCGATTCCGCCTTTAGTGTTCTTTGGGAATACTCCGTCTTCACCGTACTGGTATTGAACTAGCATGTTTGCTGCTGTTCTTACTGTTCCGTCAGGAGCTGCTACCAAATCCTTTAGTGAATTTGCTAATCTTCTGTACAAGTATCCACTTACTTTTGTTGAAACACCTGTGTCAACTTCTCCCTGTCTTCCACCCATTGAGTGGTAGAAGTATTCTTTCGCATTCATTCCGTCAAGGAAGTTGCTTCTGATAAATCCGCCCGCAAGTAATCCAACATCCCCTTTTTCGTTTGATGTGATTAATCTTTTTGCAAATCCTTTTTTCGGTCTTCCTTCACGAACAGATGCCTGTCCCCAAAATCCAGCGATGTTCATCAAGTTGATTGAGCTTCCTCTTGATTTTGCTAAGATCATGGAAATTGTGTTTAGTATCATTTCTTCCCCAATAACGTAGTGGAGTTTTTCTTTCATTATTGCTTTCTCTACTTTGTCTTTCACTTCTGAAGCTAATCTTACCATGTAAAGCTCGAATGATTCGCTCATTGTTCTTCCGGGAATTACTTCAAGAGTTCCTTTTTCGTAGGATTCAACAAGAGCTTCTCCTTTCTTCATCGCTTCTGAAATAACTTTTCTTTTTAATTCTTCAATTTCTTCGCTAACTTCAAATTCAGCGAGTGAGGCTGTCATCCCTTTATCAGTTAGTACGAAGGAAGTGATTCTGTTTACCCCTCTGTAAAAGTCTTCAATTACTGTGCTTGGGTATTCTCTTGCGAGTGTGTCAACTAATTTTCCTTTACCTTCGCTTAGTGCTGCAGAATCTATTACTCCGCTTACAAGTTTTCCGTCAACAATTTTTACTTTGTCCATTATTTTTCCTATAATTTCTGAATCGGCGGGAGTGTACCCTGCGTCTTTGAATACTTTTGCTGTGTAGGATTCAAATTCTAAGTTCAAATCTTTTGGCATTATTTGCGAGAAGATTATTTTCCCTGAATAATTTTTTCCTCTATCGGGCTTTGGCAATTCTGTAACCCCAATATCGTAAAGTAGTTTCATTGTTTCTTCTTTTGTGAACTCAGTTTGCGGCATTGTTAGCGTGAAGCATCCACTCACTCCATCTTCCTTTGGGGCAATTACTGGTGAACCGTATCTTGGAGAAATTATTTGGTCTCTTACAAGCATTAGTTTTTTTGCTTCCGCTTTTCCTTCTTCTGTTTGTGGAACGTGGCAGTTCATTTCATCCCCATCAAAATCCGCGTTGTACGGAGGGCATGTGATTGGGTTAATTCTGAAAACCTTTCCAGGCATTATTCTTGCTCTGTGAGCCATCATTGAAATTCTGTGCAATGAGGGTTGTCTATTGAATAGAACAATGTCCCCATTTTCCAAATTTCTTTCTACTCTGTATCCAATATCAAGTTCTTTAGCGATTTCTTCTTTAGTTTCTTCGCTAACTTTTCTTCTTGTTCCGTTTGGTCTTATTACGTAAACTGGTTTATCGCTTTTTTCTATCATTTTTTTCATTGTTTCTAAATTCCATTCTGTAACAAATTCTGGAACGGTTAATTCTTTTGCCGCTTCTTCCGGAACCCCTAGTTCTGAAATATCAATGAACGGGTCTGGAACAATTATTGATCTTGCTGCGTGATTTACTCTCTTTCCTGTTAAATTGTACCTAAATCTTCCTTTCTTTCCTTTTAATCTTTGTATAATTGTTCTTAGCGGTCTTCCCGATCTGTGTTTTGCAGGAGGAACACCGGCTGTGTTGTTATCAAAGTAAGTTGTGGTGTGGTATTGTAGTAAGTCCCACAAATCCTCAATGATTAATTGAGGAGCACCAGCTTCCAAATTATCTTTCAATCTGTTATTGATTCTTATAATATCAACTAACTTGTGTGTTAAGTCATCTTCGGATTTTATTCCGCTTTCAAGTGTAATACTTGGTCTAATGGTTATTGGAGGAACTTGCAATACTGTTAGCACGAACCATTCCGGTCTTACTCTAATTGGGTCGTAACCCATTAGTTTCAAGTGGTCTTCAGGAATTTTTTCTACCCATTCTCTTATTGCCGCAGGGTAAATTCTTTCCTTGTTGTAAAAGAAATTTGTTGGTTTGTCAAGCACAGTTTTTTGTGTTACTGCGTTACAGTGCGGGCATTTTTTAACATTTTTTGCTTTTAGTAAAATTCTTTTTGAGTATTCAACTACTTTTCCTTTTGCCGCTTCTTGTAATTTTTTTATCTGATCATCAGAGAGTAGAACGTGCCCGCATTCTTTGCATGTGCAGTTCATTAATAGTTCAAGTTTTCTTCCAAACTCGGAGTGAACAACTGGTCTTTCCATTTCTAAGTGTCCGAAGTGTCCTGAGCAGTTCTTCATTGTTTGTCCGCAAGTTTTGCATTTAATTCCTGGATTAATTACCCCTAAATGAGGGTCCATTAATCCTCCTTCCATTGGGTAGCCGTCTTTGTCGTAAGTTTCTGGAGTCTTTATTTCTATTGAACTCATTTTTCTAACGAGTTCTGGGTTTATGAAGTTGAAATCTACGCTTCCAATTCTTTTCATTATCATATCCGACACCAACCTTTCGCTACCTTAAAAATAATTTATTTTTTTCTCCATTCTCCAAAAATTTCTAACCTTACACTTTGTCCACTAAGTTCAATTTTGCCAAAATTCCTAGCGCTTTTAATTCCTCGATTAGCAATTTGAATCCGTAGGACATTTCTACAGGGTATACTGCTGTTGATTTGCATATTGGGCAGTATCTCTTGTGTCTTATTTCATCGTTAACTGCAATTACTCCGCATTTCTCGCAAACAAGTTCTACTGTTTTGTCCGAGTCTTCGAGTAATTTTTCGTGGAGTAGCATTGCTGCTCCGTGACCAACAAGTGTTTCGCCTTCCATTTCTCCAAATCTTAGTCCGCCTTCTTTTTCTTTTCCTTCAGTAGGCTGTCTTGTGAGTACTTGAACAGGCCCTCTTGCTCTTGCTTGTAACTTGTTTGTTACAACGTGGTAGAGTTTTTGTGTTGCAATTACTCCTGTAAATATTTCTCCTTCAAGTCTTTTTCCGCTTATTCCGTCGTAAAAGCTTTCCATCCCGTCTCCTCTAAATCCGTTCTCTCTTAGCATTGCTTCTAGCGCAAGCATTGGAGTTGAACTAAATGGAGTTCCGTCAATTATTTTTCCGCTTGCAGCTCCTGCTTTTCCGCCTAGCATTTCTAGTAAGTGCCCCATAGTCATTCTTGATGGGATTGAGTGCGGGTTAATTATCAAGTCAGGTTTTATTCCGTCAATAGTGAATGGCATGTCTTCTTCAGGAACAATAGCAGCTACTACTCCTTTCTGTCCGTGTCTTGAAGCTATTTTGTCTCCAACTGCCGGTATTAGCGGGGTTCTGATTTTTACTTTTACTAATCTTGAACCGTCTTCTGCTTCTGTCATCATGATTGTGTCAACGTAACCTGGTTTTCCTTTTCTAATAATCATTGAAGCGTCTCTTCTTTTTTCTTCATCCGTACCAAAGTCAGTCATTTCTTCAAAGAATCTTGGAGGGGATGTTTTTCCGATTATTGCTTCTTCTTCCCCAACGTGTTGTTCGAGTTGTATAATCCCATCAGTTCCAAGCTTTTTGAAATGTTCTTCTTGAACGAACCCAACTTTTTCTTCTGTCGGTATTTCGAATCTATCTCTTTGTCCGCCTGGGTATCTTTGCTCAATTGTTTCGTAATTTCTAAAATAAGCTGCTCTTGCGAGTCCTCTATCAATTGCTCCCTTGTTCAAAATTAATGCATCCATTGTGTTGAACCCATAGTAAGGCATGATTGCTACTACAAAGTTTTGTGATTGTGGTCTCTTGTCAAGTTCTAAAAGATCCATTGTTTTTGTTTTTACCAAATTCTTTTCAGGGTAATATAATAAGTATCCTTCTGTGTCGTGTCTCATTTTGTAATTGATTGCCCCTATTCCCATTGCTTGCTTGAACATTTTTGCTCCGTGCAAAGCTTTTCCTGCCATGTTGTGGTTAATGTAAGGAACTAAACTAGTGATTGTGCTTAGTGTTGCTACCCCGTCAATTTCTAAGTGAGTGTGGTTTTTTGTAATGTCTTCTACGCTTCCTGCAACAAGCGCGTTTTCTTCTTCTTCAGAATCTAAATATTCAATTACGCCCATTTCCATTAATTGAGTGAATGAGAGTTTTCCTTCTTTTACTTGTTTTTCAAGTTCAGGAGTGTAAGTGCTTTTTGAGTTCTTTATTACAATTACAGGTCTTTGTAGTCTTCCTGCATCAGTGTTCAAATAAATTTCGTTAGTGTCTTTGTGGAAAGCTACGTTCATTTGTTTTGGCAACTTGTTTTGTCTTCTTGCTTCTATAATTGTTTCTGTAAGCTCAGTTGGGTTATCGTAGAACCCGATTAATCTTCCGTTGATGTAAACCTTTGCTACTGCTGCCATCCCAAATCACCCAAAAAAACTTTTCCATTTTTCAATAATTAATTATAATTTCTTCAACTTTACTCCTTGCTTGTGCAAGTATTCTTCTACTGGCCCTTCCATTGCTTCTGTTGTTACTTCTGCCATTAGTGCCAAGTTCTTTACAAGTCCGCATTGTGGTCCGTCAGGAGTTTCAACTGGGCATAATCTTCCCCAATGTGTTCCGTGAACATCACGTGCTTCGTAAAGTTCTCTTGTTTTTGATAATTGTGATTTTACTTTTCTCATATCAGTTAGTGGGGCTAAGTAGTTCACTCTGTCCATGAACTTTGCTACACCCGTGCTTCTTCCTATCCAGTTTCCTGTGCTCATTGCGAATTTTATTCTCTCGCTTACCGCACCTGGTCTTACAATTGTTGAAATATTTAGTTTTCTTCTTCTTGTAACAGTTCTATCAATCTGGAATCTAATATCTTTCACGAAGTACTTGAAAGAGTATCTGAATAAGTGTTCCATTAGTTTTCCACTAAGTTCAAGTCTTTTGTTTGCGTAGTGGTCCTTATCGTCTTTCCCTCTTAATTTGTAAGCTTTTTCAATTGCTTTTGTTGCCATCATGGATAAGTAATATGCTTTAGCTAATCTTGCAGGCTCATCCTGTCCAATGTGCGGGAGTAAGAATCCGTCAATAACTTCTCTTGCTCTTCGAAGTCTATAATCAATAACTTGCCCCGGCGCAACGAATTTACCAATCTTATCAAGCGCTTCTTCTTCAGTATTAATTTCGCACTCTTCCCAATTTAATAGTAAATCGTTTTGAATTTCTTTTTCTTCAGGGAATGCGTCAAAAATATCTTTTTTTGATTTTAACCCCAAAGCTTTGAATAAAGCAAATAGTGGAAGTTTCTTTGGGCTCGTTGGGAATGATGCGAAGAGTAATCCTTCAGGGCTTCTTAGTAATCTTACTCTTCCCTTAAACGCTCCTCTTGTTGAAATAACTTCTGAAACAACTCCTTTCTCTCCTTCAGAGATTAGTACTCTATCACTTGCTAATACTTCTTGAGTCATTAATGCTTTTTCGCTTCCGTTAACAATAAAGTATCCACCAAAATCTTTTGGGTCTTCGCCCATCTCAATTAGTTCTTCAGGGCTCTTTCCATTTAACCAGCATAAATTTGATTTTGTCATTATTGGCAAGTCTCCAATATATGTTCTTCTTGCGTCTTGTTCAACATCTCTTCTGTAAAGTCTCATAGTTAAGTAAATTGGTCCTGCGTATGTTCGGTTTCTTAGTCTTGCTTCCATTGGAGTGAATTCTTCTCTTGGAGATCCGTCAGCTTCAATTATTTTTGGTTTATCAATTTCAATATCAGATAATTCTATTTTTACTTCCTCAATTTTTGGAACGATTGAAGCATTTTCTTTAACAATATCTTGGAGTTTTAAATCAACGAACTGATTGAAGGAATCTATTTCCATTTGCGCAATACTTTTGCTCTTAAAATAAGAATCAATCAGTTCCCATGACATTATGCTCACCCTTTTTCTCCAAAAAAAATTAATGGTCCTCGACCACGCTAAATATTATTTTTTAAATTACTCTTCGGTAGTAAACGCTTTGCCCTGCGGTTAGGGAATCTCTAATTATTTTTACTACGTCGCCTTTTTCTGGCATTAATAGTTTGATTGCTGAATCAGTTTTATCGATTCTTGGAAGAGCGTCTTTTTTTATTCCAAGCTCCGCCATTAATTCAGCTACTTTCTCTTTTCTAATTAAAACATGCTCTGGAACTAAATAGTGTCTTTTTTCGTCAACCAACCAATCACCAGGCAAATAATTTGCGCACTATATGCTGTTAGCAGGAAAATTTTTTAACAATCCCACAAAAAACCAAGCATAAAATAAACGCGCCACTTACGGCTGCTAAGCCGTTAATTAAAGAAAATAGAATTAGAAACCTTTAAAAGCGTTGATGTTTGGCCCCCTTTTTTGAGCCAAAAACTTACTCACTCTTTCCTCACCCCCCTAACCCTTTTGGGGCTCTTTAACCAAAATTTCCGCCTTTTATTTCATTTTATTGAGCTTTTCAAGATAAGCGTCTTCTATTTGTTTTATTGGTTTTCTTGCCTCAATGTCTTCATTTGGCAAATGCCAGTGTTTTATTGTTTCTTCGTTAGGGCGCCAGCAGAAGAGGATTTCTTTGTTTTCGAGTTTTGAATAGAAATCTATCTCCATTTTTTCAAGGTCTCGAATAATGCACCCTTGCCTTATCAAAAACCCCAATAGGGAGTACAATTCAAGGTTTTTTTCGTGGAAGTTCTTGTTAAGTTCCACTTCAAGTAGAAAGTTTTCAATATTCTCGTCAGTAAATTCTATTTTTGTGTTATCAATCAAGGATAGTTGCTCGTTTAGTTCTTGTAACCTCTCCACATCTTTTCTTATTTTCTTAACGAACTCGTTTGCTTCCCTTAATGAAAAATAAACCTTGGACATATTATACTCTACCTGCGTAGGTTTTAAATATTCTAAAAACCTTCCCGCTTGCAAGCAATATTTTTGTTGCCCCATTGCTCATTTTTTAATTATTTAAACTTGTTGATACAAGAGGATACTTTATGAAAGCACCAAAACCTGAGCTCTTAATTGGCGTTGGGGATTTTTCTTGCGCGATTGCCGCGGTGAAGAATGGAGCTGACGCAATTTATTTTGGGATTAAGGGTTACAACATGCGTGACCTTGGAACTAATTTTAAAAAAACTGAATTAAAAAAATTAATGTGTTATTTGCATGAAAATAAAGTGAAGGGTTACCTTGCGCTTAACACTATTATTTATGATAAGGAACTAAAACAAGTGGAGAGTATTTTAAAGTCCGCAAAAAAGGCAGGGGTTGATGGAGTAATTCTCTCGGATATGGCGGTGCTTGAAATTGCAAAGAAACTAAAACTTGAGATCCATCTTTCCACCCAAACAAGCGTTTCCAATTCAAGCGCGCTTACGCACTACGCAAAACTAGGAGTGAAAAGAATTGTTCTTGCTCGAGAATTAAACTTGGAACAAATAAAAGAAATTACAAAGAAAGCTCACAAATTGAAAGTGAAGATTGAGTGCTTTGTTCATGGGGCGATGTGCATTAGTGTTTCGGGGAGATGTTTTCTCTCCCACGAAGCTTTTGGAAGAAGTGCAAACCGCGGGGAGTGCTTGCAGCCGTGCAGGAGAGCTTTTTTCCTGGACGGGGACAAACCGAATTATGAGGAGAAGGAAGTTTTTTTGCATGGAAACACCGTTCTTTCTGCAAAGGACCTCAAAACAATTCAATTTACTGATAAATTAATTGATTCGGGAATTGATTCTTTCAAAGTTGAAGGAAGAACAAAACCAAGCGATTACGTTGCGATTGTGACAAAGTGTTATAGACAAGCGATTGATGCGGTGTTCAAAAAAACTTTCACTCAAGAAAAAATCGCTGATTGGAACTCTCGACTTGAAAGTGTTTACAATAGGGGTTTTTCTGAAGGATTTTATTTCACCGCACCAACTGGAATGGATTTGGCTAAAGGGCAGGGGAGTTTTCAAACCACAAAAAGAACGCAAGTGGGCGTGGTTGTGAATTATTATGCGAAAGCGAAGGTTGCTGAAATAAAACTATTTGATTCAATTAAAATCGGGGACAAAATAATTATTGAAGGGGTAACAACATTCCTCGAGCAAAGCGTTGAATCAATGGAATCCCACCACAAGAAACTAACTCACGCAAACAGGGGGGATCTTGTTGGAATTAAAGTGAATGAGAGAGTTAGAATTAATGATAAGATTTTTGTGGTAAAAGAAAGAAAAAAATAGTACTAATCCACGTGCACCAATAAGTAATAAATACAAGATTTTGCCTCATAGCTGCATGGTTGAAATAAATAACCTTGACTTTTTCGGGTATAATGGGGATCAAAAAAAAGTGCTCGCTCTGCTTAATGAACCAAAAAAAAAGATTGCCTTAATGGTTGCCCCGGCATTTGTTGTGGATTTTGATTACAAAATATTTGTTTCGCAAATGAAGGCACTTGGATTTGATAAAGTAACTGAACTGACTTTCGGGGCAAAAATTGTAAACCAAAATTATCACAAATACATTAGAGAGCATTACACTAATTATGTGAAAGGCAAAAAAAAGAAGGATAAAAAGTTTCAAGAAAAATTTATTTCCAGCACTTGCCCTGCTTCAGTTGAACTAATACAAACCCAATTCCCCAAACTAAAAAAGTTTTTGCTTCCATTTGATTCCCCGATGGGGGCAATGAGTAAAATTGTTAGAAAAAATTTTCCTAACCACACAATTGTTTTTCTTGCCCCCTGTTTTGCAAAAAAACTCGAAGCATCAAAAATAATTGATAAAAAAAAGAAGCACTTAATTGAAGCGTGCGTTACATTTTCCGAAATGAGACAAATTATCTCAAAAGAGAGACCAAAAATAATTATTCAAAAAGGAAAATTTGAAAGTGCGGGGTTTGATTCGTTTTACAATGATTACACAAAAATTTATCCTCTCGCTGGGGGGCTTTGCGGGACTCTGCACTACGAAGAGTTTTTAGGAAAAAAAGAGGTTATTTCTTGTGACGGGGCAAAACAAATTCAGGAATTATTTAAAAAAAATTCTAACAAAGTGCTTTACGACATCTTATTCTGTGAGGGGGGTTGCATCGGAGGGACAGGAGTCGCAACGCACCTTCCAATATTTTTAAGAAAACAAAAAGTGATTAATTACAAGAACTTTGCAAAAATAGAGAAAATGAACGGGAAAAGAGGGCTTGAGAAGTATTACAAAGGAATTAGTTTTGAGAAAAAGTTTTAACTAGCCCTCAAAAAGGATTATTTAAAACTATTCAACAACTAAACTATTTCATGATTTACCACGTTATTACTACTCCTGAGTGCAATTTGTGTTGCGCTTATTGCGGGGAGAAGGCTTTTTCTGAACCTAATGATGCGCCTATGCTAAAGTTTGAACCGGTTCCAAGTGAACCTATTTATACGCAAGCAACTCTTAACTCATTTCTCAAAAAAGATAAGGATAAACCAGTTTCAATTATTTTTTACGGAGGAGAGCCACTCCTCAACATCCCCTTCATTGAGAAAGTGATGGATGCGCAAAAAAAATACAAAACGATTAAACATTTTTTAATTCAAACAAATGCTACTCTTCTTCACAAGCTTCCAAAAAAATATGTTAACCAATTTCACACCATTCTTGTTTCGATTGATGGGGGAAAAGAAATCACTAACAAGAACCGCGGAGAGGGCACTTGGGAAAAGGTTACCCAAAATTTGAAATTAATTAGGAAAAATGGTTTCAGGGGGGAAATAATTGCGAGGATGGCTATTGAGGAGCCAACAAATTTTTTTGAGGATGTTATTGAACTCCTCCAGCCAAAGAACCCTGAAGGATTTACATTCACTTCCGTGCACTGGCAACTTGATGCGAACATGTGGCACGATTATGAAAAGAGGAACTTTTCAACTTGGAGCAAAAAATATAATGCGGATGTTTCAAAACTTGCAAACTATTGGGCAACAAAACTCACACAGGGAAAAGTTTTGAGATTGTACCCCTTCATGGGAGTAATGGATTCTTTGCTTTATGGAACAACGTATTTTCTAAGGTGCGGTTCGGGCGTGGGCAATTTTACTATTCTCCCTAACGGAAAAATTTCTTCCTGCCCTATAATGAGCGGAGTAAGAAAATATTATTTGGGAAATATTAAAACAACAAACCCAAAAAAGCTCCCATTCAAGCTTACTGTAAATGCGCCTTGCATTAGTTGCGATGATTTTGAACTCTGCGGGGGAAGATGCCTCTACAGTAACCTTAACCCTGTTTGGCCAAAAAAAGGAATTAGCGAAATCTGCGCCACAATTAAGCACTTGCTTCGCGAAATAAAGAGAGTTTCCCCGATTGTGGCAAAAGCAATTAAGGATAAAAAAATTAAAAAGAAAGACTTGCAATTTTTAAAATACAACTGCGCGGAAATAATTCCTTGATCATTTTTTTGTTCGTCGGGGTAATGAATTAACAACCTTACGCTTAATCCCTTTTCTTATTGCCTCAATTCTTCTAAGTCGGATAACTTTTTTTATTCTCTGTTCAGGAGTTAAACCGAATCCTTCAGATATTCCCATGACTTTTGCCGTTCTTTTTTTCCATGAAGCGCCCGGAGACTTTCCGTAAATAAATCCTCTAGCATAAGCAGTTTCATCTTCAGCTCTCAAAAGAGCATTTTGACGAAGTTTACTTTTTGAACCTTTAATTAGAGCCATATTATCGCATTAATTAGTTTTCTTGAAGTATTTAATTGTTTTTAAGAGAACAAATTGAAGGAATAAATTTTAGGGTTGAAGAATTAGTTTTTCCTAATTTTTGCAATAAAGAATTGCTGAGTGTCATTATCCTGCGGGTAAAGCCTTACGCAATTCTTGCACAATTTGTTTTCACGAATTTTTATTCCATTAATTTCTATTTTCAAAACCTCTGCAGTTTTAAACGTGTCCAACAATTTGAGGACAACCTCTTCGTTTTCTTCAGGGGCGAAAGAACAAGTAGAGTAAACCATCTCCCCGCCTTTCTTTAATAATTCAAAAGCTGTTACAATAAGTTCTTTCTGATTCTGAGCTTTCCTCTCAACTAATTTTGTGCTCCACCCTTTGAGTGCTTCTCTGTCTTTTCTAACTAAACCCTCGCTAGAGCAGGGCGCATCAAGAAGAATTTTGTCAAATTTTTCTTTGTATTGGGGGAGCAAATTCCTAAAGTCAATTCGCTTAACTTCAACATTCTTCAAATCGTACTTATTTTTGTTGTGTTCAAGCACAAGTATCCTCTCACTATTCACATCACAAGCAATTATTTTTCCTTTGTTGTGCATTAAATTGCTTAATTGTATTGTTTTCATCCCTGGCGCGGCGCACGCGTCAAGCACTAATTCTTTTTCATTTGGGGCAAGGACAATAACAGGAAGCATTGCGGCTTTTTCTTGGAGAGATAATTTCCCAAACTCAAACTCTCTTAAGGACCCTGGCCTTTCATAATCAATACTAAAAGCGAGTGCGTGAAATGGAAGTGCTTCAAGTTTTACCCCGTGCCCTTCAAGCGAGGGAATTGTTTCTTTCACTGTCGCTTTGTTTGAGTTGAGCCAAAAACTTTTTGGTTGCTTTTGCTTTATGCACTCAAAAAAAGTAGGCCACTCCTCGCCGAGGAGTTCTTTGTATTTGTCAATAAAATCTTCAGGAAAAAAAGTTTTCTTAATACTCATAAAATATATTTAGAAAAAAAGAGTTTAAGTAAGGATTGGTTTTACTAAGGTTTATCAGTAAGCGTGTTATCAATATCGCTTAGCGCACTGTTTATCCCGCTCAAATCAGAGCTAACATCTGTTGTAACTTTAATTGCTTCTGACTCGGTCGTAACCTTTGTAGGATTTGTATCAGGCTGTGTGCATCCTAAAAGCATTCCCACTAAAAGAACTGCTCCAATCAATAATATCCATGCCTTCATATAATCACCTACTCAAGTAAAACCATTAACACTTCGTTTAGTATTTTTTCTCTAATCTCACTTACGGCAGTCCTTACCTCGATTGCATTTTCCTCAGTAAAATTTGAAACATTATTCTTGATAAGTGCTTTCACAGCATCAATTTTACTTACCCCTTGTTGTAGGAGCTCTGTTGCTTTCACAAACTTCGCAGCAGTGTTTGTGTCCCCTTTGCTTGTGTAATAATCAGCAAGCGCTTGGGTTTTGTCCGCTGTTTTGTTCAGCTCTAATTTTAGTGTTTCAAGTTTTAACGCAAGTTCAAGTAGTTTTGTTGTGTCGTTAAGAATTTCTTTGTTTATTTTAGCGTTTGTGTCTTGGGCTTTTCCAACGCACTCAAAGTAAACTAAGCAACCTTGCTCGTTTGTCTTTGCTAATATTTTTCCCCCGTTGTCTTCACAATTAGCATACTTCTCTTTAGGAATATCATCAATTAATTGACACTCCGTATCCTCTTTTTTTACGCACTTGTACTCTGTGCACCCGCTATCATTAGTTTCTACTCTTACTTCCCCGCCTTTTGCATAACAAGCATCTTTCATTATTTTTATTTCTTCATACGGCTGGGAAACACATGTTTGTGGGCAGTATCTTTTTGCATTCTCGTTCCCACAGGCGATTACTTTGCACCCGTCCGCATCAATGTAAGAGTTGCAATCGTTTGAGCAGGGACCTTGAGCGTCAAATGCTGTAATATAAACCTCTCCGCCGATGCACTTTGTTTGCCCTTCGGTATTTTGTATAGAACTTGTTGTTGCAACTGTTGAGGCTGATTGTGGAGCAACTATTTCAAGTAAAAAGTTTCCAACAGCATTAACTGGGTTAGTTGCTGAATTTGCCCCGCCGGAAGTTGTTGAGGTAGCGCTTTGAGTGGTTGTGGTTGTTGGGGTTATGCACTTTGTACTCAAACTAGCGCATTTTTGTCTTGCTATTTCTTTCCAGTAAGCGTAAGCTTTGCAGGAGGATTCGCTTCCCTCTCTAAACACTTCCCCGTTTGAGCACGCCCACTTAGCGTACTTAAAAAATTCAGAAGGTTTATTTTCTTTACAAATTGGTTTTTCGCATCCTTTGTCGTCTCTTGAGGAAACAATTTGACCGCTAGGACAGTAAGGCTTTTCATATTGTGGGCAATTTCCGCATTCCCCTTCGGAGTAATAGTCTGCGCCTGCGCACTTTGCTTCACAGGCGTTTGAGAACGTTTTTTCATATTCTTGCGCTTTAAACTCCCCGCAAACAGGCACATACTCTTTTGTGCATGCGCATGGTTGCTCAACTGGTGAACCGCATTCTCCCTCGTAGAGGAATTCCGCTCCGCTTGCTTTAGCCACGCATCTGTTTGAAAAAGTTTTTTTTGCAAGTTCAGTAGTACAAACTCCGCCACTTGAACAGTTATTATCACTGCATGTTGGAGTTGGACAAACAATCGTTTTTACTTGCGCGCATACTGGAGCGTACTCCATTGTGCAGGCAATTGGCTTATCGTCCGGTTCAATTAGTCCTGTACATCTCCAATTAATTTCTGCTTTTCCGCTATTAACATCAACTACGCATGCTGGACTGCACCCTGCTTTTTTTTGCGCAAGATCAAACCACCAAGTCCCTGTTCCTTCGTTACAAGAATAATTTCCTGTTATTTGTCCGCAAACGCTGTTTACAATTGCTTTAGCTTTTGAGTAAACCATTCCTCCGCACATTTTCTCAGTAGTAGTGTTCTGGCAATAAGGGATTGGGCAGTTGTTATCATCATACGTTGATAATATTTCTCCGTTTGGGCAATAGGGAGAGGAATAAATTGGACAACCTTGAGGAAGACTTACTATGCATTCCCCCTCATACAAAAATTTAGCACTTGTTTTGTCAAGCTCGCACATATTTGAAAAAGTTTTCTTTAACGGGTCGCAGGGAGTTGTTATGCACTGAATTTGAACTTCCCCACAAACAGGTTTATATTCAGTAGTGCAAATACGGTTTGCATTTGGCCCAAAACAATTACTGTCCTCACTGTACCCTGTTCCAATACAATTGTTATCCTGCGCAAAAGCTATTCCCGCTATTATTATTACTATTATTAATACTAGGAACGCTTGAAGTCTTCTACCCACCATACTCTAACTAAGGACGTTGTTGTATTTAAAGTTGACTTTTTTGAACTCCTAAAGCCAAATGATGCGTTTTTTAAAGAGTTACAGCTTAAAATAGTTTAAAGTGCGAGACTAATTAGTGGATGGTGGCAAGAATGAGTATCAAGGAAGAAGCTGACGAATTGAAATACCAGTACGAGAAAGCGCTTAGAATTAAAGAAAGTCTTCAAAAGAACTACGAAAGGAGAAAGAAACTCAACTTGCTCGATTCTGACACGGAGTACTCATTAAAGGAAGAGATTGAAGAAGCGACTAGGCAAGCTGATGATTTGAGGAGAAAGATGCGCGCACTCGCGTCCCAGTACTCAAGGGCAAAAGTTATTTCCGAATCAAGCGAGAAGTCCCCTTGGGATAATTAATTTTTATTTTCTACTTGTTGCGGACTCTTTTTGTCCGCAAAAGAATTTTTATTAAGCAAAGTCGTGAGCAGAGTATGGATTTTTTTAAGAAACGTTCAGAACATTCCTTGCAGTGCACGGCTTGCAGGCACTATTGTGTAATCCCAAGTGGAGGATTTGGTTTGTGCGGAGCAAGAAGGAATGAAAAAGAAAAAATTAATTTAATTACTCACTCAAAGCCTTGCTCGCTTCATCTTGATCCTATTGAAAAGAAACCTCTTTACCATTTTTTGCCAGGAAGCAAAACGTTGAGCATTGGTTTTTTCGGGTGCAATTTTAGGTGCGATTTTTGCCAAAATTATGAAATCTCTTTTTTGAGGGGGAGTAATGCAGAGAGGGAAACAACAAAACTCGAAAAAGTTCCTCCAAAAAAATTTGTTGAGCGCGCAGTGAGGGAAAATGCAAAAAGCATTGCTTTCACCTACAACGAGCCCGCTATTAGCGCGGAGTATAACCTAAAAGCTATGGAAATTGCAAAAAAACTAAAGGGAGAAAAAAAACTTCGAACGCTTTATGTTAGCAATGGTTACGTTAGCGAGGAGCAAATAAAAGAATTAACAAAATCAAAAACAAAACTTGACGCGATTAATATTGATCTTAAAAGTTTTGACGAAAGTTTTTATCAAAAAACTTGCGGGGCAAACTTAGAGGAAGTGCTCAAATGCATAAAGTCTTTTCAAAAAGCAAATATTTGGGTAGAAATTACCACTTTAATAATTCCGACAAAAAATGATTCAAGCGAAGAACTCAAGCAACTCACAAGTTGGATTTGCGATTTAAATAAAAATATTCCTTGGCATGTTAGCGCTTTTTTTCCTTACCACAAAATGACTAATATTTCTCCAACAAGCAGAGAAGAGATTACGCGCGTGGTGGAGATTGGAAAAGAAGAGGGGCTAAATTTTGTTTATGGGGGGAATGTACGGGAGTCAGACCTTAACCACACCCTTTGCCCAAAATGTGGCCACTTGCTCATTAGGAGAACTGATTTTGATGCTGAAATTGCGGGGCTAAAGAAAAACAAGTGCGTTCACTGCGGCGAAATAATTAAAGGAGTTTTTGAGTGAATAATAAATTAAGTATTGGACAATTAAGGAATTGATTGAATGGATAATATTAGAAAAGCAGTTTATGCGGGTTCTTTTTATTCGGCAAGCAAAAGCGAGCTTTCAAAATCCATACAAACTTTTTTGTTAGAATCAAAACCAAAAAAGTTCAAAAAAAAGCTTTGCGCGCTTATTGTCCCCCACGCGGGCCACATTTATTCGGGAAGTGTTGCAGCGTTTGGGTTTAATTTAATAAAAGAAACAAAGCCAAAAAAAATTATTCTTATAGGTCCCTCGCACCATGATTACTTGAACGGGGCTTTTTCTTTTGCTGGAGAGTGGGAAAGTCCTCTTTGCAGAACAAAAATTACTCAAGCCCAACTCCCGATTGTTGCGAATGATAAGGAGCATTGTTTGGAAGTGCAACTTCCCTTTTTACAAACCGTATTAAAAAAATTTGAGTTTACTCCAATCATTTACGGGGATATCCCCGCGGAAGAACTTGCCGATATTATTAACTCTGAATCAAATACGGACTCTGTCCTTATCGCAAGTTCTGATTTGAGTCACTACTTGTCTTATGTTCTCGCAAAAAAAGTTGATAAGGAAACAATTGATGCCATTCTTAGGCTCAATCTCAAAGAGTTTGAGGGTGTAGGGGATGCTTGCGGAAAAACAATTATTGCAGCATTAATTATTCTTGCAAAGAAAAATAATTGGGAACCTATTTTGATTGATTACAAAAACTCGGGGGATACTGCGGGGGACAAGAAGGGTGTTGTGGGTTATGCGGCAATAGCTTTTTTTTGTAATGAAAAAATCGGTGAATAATATGGAAGGAACAAAATTGCAGCGGGTTGAAAAAACAAAAAAAGAAAGTTTTTCACTCAGTTCTGCTGAAAAAAAGTTTTGCGTAAGCCTCGCAAAAAGATCTATTGAGTATTCTTTTACCCACGAGGGTTTGCTTAGGCTCAATGATGAGGAACTTGCGCTTGTTCCAAAAAAACTTCTTGAAAAAAAAGCGTGTTTTGTTACGCTAATGATTAATAATAAACTCAAAGGGTGTATTGGCCACCTTGTCCCAGTTCAGCTTTTGTTTAAGGATATTATTTCAAACGCTTACTCCGCCGCTTTTTCTGACATAAGGTTTAATCCGCTTGAAGAGAAAGAGTTTGAAAGTTTAACTATTGAGGTTTCTATTCTCACTGATCCGATTGATTTGAAGTATAGTGACTCAAAGGATTTGTTAAAAAAAATTGTTGCGGGAAAGGACGGGTTAATTATTAGGAAGGGCTATTTTAGTGCTACTTTTTTGCCAAGCGTGTGGGAGGATTTGCCAAAAAAAGAGGATTTTTTGAGTGAGCTTTGCCAAAAAGCTGGTCTCTCCCCAAAAGAGTGGCAAAAAGGGGATTTAATTGTTCAAAGGTATTACGCCATAAAGGCAAAATGAGGGCAAATAACCATTTTTGAGCAATTTAAAGTTAAGTTATTTAAATAGTTGTTTAGGTAAATAAGTCAAGAGTTGTTTGGTGGTTTTGTGGGCAATACTTACACGGTTATTTTGGATGATGGGGAAGATATTTTCTCTGCAATTGAGACTTTTATTCGAGAAAACAATATTGGATACGGTTTTGTCGCTGGCGGAAAAGGCGCGCTGAAGGATTTTGATATTATCTCTCACGGACAGAGAGGAACTGTAGAAAAAATTAATTACAAGAGAGAGTTTGAGGTTAATGCTTTGAGCGGAAAAGTTGAGATGAAGGGGAAGGAAGTTAGGATTAAAGTTAACGCGCTTATTTCAAGCTCGGGTTTTACCCCGGTTACTGGGGAACTTTTGGGCGGGAAAGCTGCTGGCTCTCTTCAAATCACAATCAAGAGTGTTGATATGAAGAAAATGATTGAAGCATAAAAACTAATTTCTTCAATCATTAAATTATTTTAAATAAAATTAATAAATTTAAATAAAATTAATAAATTTAAATAAAATTAAAAAATTTAAGTAAAAAAAAATAATTTACTTCTTTTAAATTTTTTAAAAAAAAAATAATTTAGCGGTACTCCACTCCTAGCGGCGCCCTTGTTTTCTCAACTACTCTCCTGCAGCGGTTGCATCTCCAAGAGTCTTTCTTCACTATCCACTGAGCATTAAGTCTCTCATTCTCAAATTGGTGCATCTCTCCACCGCATTCTCCACATAATAGGTTTAGCATTTCACTTCAACTCCTTTTTTTCTCACTCATTAATTAAAATATAACTCGGTTTATATTCTCTCTTGGTACAGTATTGAAACGGTAGAAAATAAATTATTTTTTGTTAGAACTACATTTGGGGCACTTAATTATTTCGCATTTTCCCCCAACTTCGTCTTTTTTTATTTTGCTCCCGCATTTCACACAATAGTGCCCGCCCTTAACTAGAGAATCAAGCGTTGGTTTTTTTTCAATCATGAAATCACCTCAATTAAAGTTCAAAGTAATCTAATTTCTAAATAATTAATCTCAAATGGTTAATATTCTTTTCTACTCGAGTTCCTTATCATAGTGCCCGCGTGTGAAGGAAGCGAATTTCTTTTTCCCCGCGCGTCCTTTAATTCTGTCAAGCGCAAATATAATCGCTTGGAAGGCTTGTTTTTCATCCATTGCACAAAAATCCAACCCAACGCTTGCAAATTTAGAGAATCGGCCTAACTCAAAAAGCATTTCTACAGGAACCGGATTATATAATCTCAAAATTTTTTCAGAATCAAAAAGAGCTTTGTACTCAAAACCCTTCCGATCAATAAGCGCGTATTCCCCCGCTTTGATTTTTGGATCTTTTGAGTATGCCCTTGATGTCATTAATAAAGGATAGAAGTATACTAAGGGCAAAAGTTTTTCTGCGGGGCTCATTTGATTTATTTGAGAGAAGGAGCACTCTACTGAAGGAACTACTTTTTCCGCCCCCCACTCAAGCAAAAGTTTTTCGGTGAGCGAGTTAAAAGTATTAAGTTCGCGATCTGCAATGAATTTGAATTTTTTATCATGCTTTTTTTTCTCAATAGCTATTTTTAGTGCGCCAAGATTTGAGCAGACAATATTTTCTCCCTCTGTAGCAGTAGAAAATTCTTCCAGCTGTTTTGTGAATTGAATGTTAGGGGATTTTACATAAAACTCTTTACCCACAAATGCACTCTTCATGTTAGAAATTCCTTCTTTATTTGAGTAGTAGTAAATTATTTGAGCAAATTCTGGGCTTTTCGCAATTTCGCTTGTCACGCCCACAGGAGTTTTTTCTTCAACAAATGCGACAAATTTAATTTGTTCGCTTGGTGTTTCTTCTTTTTTTATTTCCAAGAGCGCATTAAGTGTGTCCAAGAATTTACTCTCATCAATTTCATTTCTATTGTCCCCAAAAAATTCCTCTTCAACTTTTGCAAGTATTATTGCCTTGAAATCTTTTAGCTTGCTCAACGGAATGAACGGATTTCCTTTTATCTCGCAGGAAAATTCTCCGGGCGAGAAAAATTCAGAGGATTTGAAAACTTTTTCTTTAATTAGTTCCGGAGTTGTTTGAGCGGTTTTTGAGGGAGCTAGAGTAAACCCCGAATTTATTCTTATTTTTTTCCCTCCAACTTCCACAACCGCACTTAATTCTTTTTCCGAAACTGCATAAACTTTAATATCATATTTTAATTGCTCAGTGTGTGTTAGTGAAGCAAACGCAATATCAGACATTGTTCTGCTTGTAACCATAAATAATTCGCGGCCCATTTCAACAAATGGTCTTTTTCCGGTTTCAATAAAAACAAATTGCCCGGGGAACGCTCGCTGCACCTCTTTTCCGCCAACAGACATTCTTTTTATTTGAAACTCTTCGTGGTGAGTTACATTAATTATTGCTAATCTATCCCACTGGTAAATTGGTTCAAAAAGTTCAAGTTTTAACATTCCTTGATTGAACCCCACAACTTTCGCCGTTAAAACCCCTTTGTGTGCAGGAGTTTTTGGATAAGTCATTTCTTTCTCTTCGAAGAAGTATCCTTTTGTTGGCTCCCGCGAGAAAGCAATTTTTACAAACTTGTCATCATTCTCAGAAAGTTTTTTTTCTTTCTCGCTCGCAACAAAAACGTCATCAATGCTTTTGCGGTATGCTTGAGCGATTGTTGCAACGTAACTAATTCCTTTCAATCTTCCCTCTACTTTGAACGAATCAATCCCGGCTTCGATAAGTTCTTTCATTTGGTGGAGCGAGTTAAGGTCTTTCATAGATAGAACAAATTTTTCGCTACCAATTTTTCTCTCCTCCCCTTTTTCGTACAAATTGTAGGCCAATCTGCATGGCTGTAAGCACTCTCCGCGATTTCCTGATTTATTGAAAGCGAATGAACTAAATTGACATTGCCCTGAAACTGAGAAGCAAAGCGCCCCGTGAATGAAACACTCAATCTCTACTCCGCGTTTTAGCATTGCTTTTTTTATTTCCTTTATTTCAGGGATAGAGAGCTCGCGTGCAAGAACAATTTTTTTTACTCCAAGATCAGCCATGAGTTCGGCCCCTTGCACGTTGTGTATTGTTGTTTGGGTGGAGGCGTGAATTACAAGGTCAGGAAGTAATTCGCGAAGGGTTTTTATTAACCCAAGGTCCTGAACAATTATTGCATCAACTCCTAAACAGTAAGCGTTTTTGGCAAGAAGGATTGCTTCCTTAAGTTCAGTGTCTTTTATTAGAGTATTAATCGTTAAGTACGCTTTTTTTCCGTAAAAGTGCGCAAAATCAATTCCTTTTCGCATTTCTTCGTCATCAAAGTTTTTTGCGGGAAGCCGTGCATTGAATTTTTTTGAGCCAAAATAAATCGCATCCGCTCCGTTAAGCACAGAAGCTTTAAGCATGTCAAGAGTCCCTGCAGGGAGGATAAGTTCTGGTTTGTTCATGTTCTCACTAAAATAAAGTCAAAGGAAAGTAATTAAAATACGAAAAAGTTACTAAAAAAGGCTAATTACACCCTAACTTATTCAACAATTATTTTTGCTTTCATCCCCGCATGAAACTTGCAGTGGTAAGGATAAGTTCCAACAGAGTTAAAGGTATGCTCGTAAGTTATTGATTTTGGCAAAGTTTCGGAATTAAGTTCGCTTCCGCTATCAGAGGTTACCGTGTGCTGGGCAACATCAGTATTGTTCCAAATTACCTTATCCCCTTGCTTTATTGTAAGCTCCGCGGGGTTAAAAGAAAAGTTATCTATTCTTATCAAATGCGTTTGAGTTTCTCCCAAAGTTGCATCAGTCGGAGGAATTTGAGAAGGATTTTCAACAACAACTTCAAGATTAGTTTGTGGCGGAGCATTATTTTGGGTTTGTGTTTGGGTACATCCAAAAACGACTAACAGGGTCAAAACAAGCATTGCGCACAAGAAAATATGTTTAAAATTCATAAGCATCACTACACACTTCGGGCCCATTATGTTATTAATTTAACTCTTTAAGGGATTAACCTTGCCCAAGTCATTTTCTTCTTTCTGGTTTGCTTTTGCTCCATTTTTTTGTGACAGAGAATATTACTATTACAAATAATACAAAACAAATTAAAATAATCAAAAACTCGTTCCTAAAATTTGGAATTATTTGATCGGATTTTACCTTAGGCGAATTAGTTGCTGTAGTTCCTGTAACATTTTGTTGAGTGGTTTGTTCGCTTGGAGTAATTTCTTGCAAATTTTCTTCTTCTATGTCTTGGTAATCTTCATCAATTATTGGCTCTGGAAGAATCTCGGGGGAAAATGTTGCGCTCATCCCTTCTTCATTTGAATCAAGAATGGTCTCCCCTTGCATTTCAATTGCTTCTTTTAGTGTTCCAACATACGCCGTGTTTAGAGTTAGGGTGTAGGATCCTGTTGGTTGGAGGTTGTAAACCGGCAAATTTAAGGAAGACACGGTCCTGGAGTGAATCCTTTGAAATGATTCCGCCCCTTGAGTTCTTAGGGGAATAAAAATAATTTCCCCGGTTTCTTTCTTGTCAACAACAATTGGCTCTCCATCAACAACTAATGTCCCATACCCCACTCTGTGTCCATCAGTTCCAAGCGACCCATCAATTGGAAAGTACATCCAGTGATCTTGTATTTCCGGTGCGCGTATTTTCGCAAGCTCTATTACAAAAGTTCCGTTGGATTGTTTATTTCTAAATAGGTCTTCTTTCAATGTATCGGAGAGGAGTTTTTTTTCGCCAAAGAGCAAATTATCTGACTCAAAATATACTTTCACTTGGTATAATCCGGGTTCGTAAATCGCGTTTGGAATTATTTTTATTTTGTTTTCAACAAACTCCCCTAAACCATTTTGACCCTTAAACCAAAGCGGGGTAGCAAACAAATTTTCCCCCAAACCCACTTTAAAATCTTTAAAGAAATCTTCAGAAAACCCGTCGGTTTTTAAGAAAGCATAACTGCTCACCAAGGTTTGCTTTTTTTCCTCGCTTATTGAACCATTAATTACGGCATTAATATTTTTTAGTTGGGAAATTAAAAATTGTTCTGAATCACAATAATTTTTTTTGCACTCGTCCTCACTCACATCCCACCCCCAAGTCATGCTTTGCCTCGAGATAAAGACCGGTTCTGTTTTTGTTCGTTGAGCGTAAACTGGGTCCTCTTGTTTCAAAGAATTTTTATAAAAAGTTTTGACTATCTCCACTTCATCAAAAACATTTTTTGACATCCCCGTATCCTGAGCTGCAGTTAAAGAAAAATCTTTTTTATCCCAATTGTTTAATTTTATTGAGAACTCGTTTCCCGCAAATGTTTTTTGAACAAAACAAACTCGAACCATTCTTCCATAAATAATAGAGTAATCCAGTTCGAGTGGTTTTGAGGCATCAATTGAGTACGCTCCGCAATAATCAAGGTTGGCTGAGCCCAACGGAATTTTGTGGGTGTTTTGATAATCCACCCCCCAAAATGTTTTCTTAAAATCTGCCACAGTTATTCCATTTATTGAGAGGGGGTTCTCTGCAGGCAAAACAAAAAAATAAAGCGGAGCTGCGTCCCTAAGTGTGTCTTTTATTCCCGAAAAAATTACTTCGCTTTCTTTTTCAGAAATCTTCACAACTTTTTTTGATTCAAGATTGTGCTTAACAAATAATTCTTTTTGTGGAGAGCTTGCTTTGCTTGAAGCAATTTTCTCTCCAACTGATTTTTCAAAAACGGTTTTTGCGATAAGCCCTTCTTTTTTTATTACTTGCTCAGAAAAATAGTTTTCTACGGCACTAGCTAAGCTGTTCGTGATTTTTTGTCTTCCGGTTTCGCTTGAGATAAGAATTCTGTCAATTGAACTAGTCAAAAACCCAATTTCAACAAGCACTGCAGGCCTTTGCGGGTTAATTGCGGTTCGCTTGTCTCTATACAGTACACTTAGTCTTTTGTGTTCAGTTTGTTCAGGAGTCATTAGGGGACTAATTTTGGATTTTTTAGAGTACGGAAATAATTTATCCAAAGTTGCTATCATTTCCCACCCAAGTTCCACACTTTTCCCGTCAGGATTATTTTGAGGAGAATAAATTACTCTAACCCCTTTTCCAGGGTGCCCCAAATTTGGGTCACCGTTTAAGTGAATGCTAATAAAAATTGAGTTAGTGTCTTTTTTCATGGTTCTTCTTCGATCATACTCCTTGTAGCGGTCATCTTTCAATAATTTGAGCCCCAAATCGCTTTCTCTTGTAAGGTAAACTTTTGCCCCTTTCGCTTGTAAAACTGTTCTAAGTTTTTTTGCAATGTTAAGCACCACATCTTTCTCAATGTAATCCGCATTCCCCAATAACGGCCAAGCGGTTCCAGTGTCAGATGACCACGACCCGTGCCCAGGATCAAGAATAATTGTTTTTCCAGAAAGCTCAAGTTCGACGGGGGTTGTTTGTTCAACAGAAAAATAAAAAGGGCACAAAAAAAGGAGGAGCAAAAGAATTATTGCAAAGTACCATCTGGTTTGCATTAACTAATAAGTGATAGAGTAATATAAAAAACAGACTAACATAAAATTTGTCCAATAAATTGAGAGCGCCTCCTCCGGGATTCGAACCCGGGTCCCACCCGTGACAGGGGTAGATCCTAGACCACTGGACGAAAGAGGCCGCTCAATTGTAAAAAAAAGCCTTTGGCTTTTACTAAAAGAATTAGCTCTAGTGAAGGTTTTTATTTGTTGTTAATGCTCTAAAAAAAGAGTATAAAAAACACTCGCGCCAGAACTTATTAATGGTAAAAGTGGTTCAAATCAACGTTGGGGGTTTTGACAACAACTTCTCCTATTTAGTGCTAGGAGAGGAAAAAGAAGCTATCTTGATTGATGCGACTGGAAATCTCAAAACAATCGAAAAAGCCATTTTTGAGCATAAAGCAAAACTGATTCTTGCGCTTTTCACTCACTCTCATCCCGACCACTGCGAACTTCTTCCCCACTTTGAATCAATCGGGGTGAAGTGCTTCATGCCAAAAGCACGCCCTCTTGCAGTTACAAAAAACTTACGCGTAGCGGGTATTGAGATTAAAGTTATTCACACTCCTGGCCACACTAAGGAAAGTGTTTGTTTTTTAATTGAAAAAAATCTTTTTACAGGAGACACTCTTTTTGTTCGGGGAGTAGGAACAACCGCTTACGGCGGAAACGATACTGAGCTTGAAGAATCCTTAGCGTTTCTTTCCACGCTTGATAAAAAACTTCTCCTTTGGCCTGGGCACGATTATGGCGGAGCGAGTTCCACACTTAAAGAGGCCCTAAATAATTCCCACTTAAAGCCAAGCGAAAAGATTCTTGAGTTAATTAAAGACAAAGTGAAAGCGTACGAATCAAAAAAAGGAAAAAACAAGTTTTAATTATTCTTTTATTTTGTTTGAAACAAAAACGATTATTGCTCCGCTCATTGCTGTAACAAATTGAAGCCCCCCGAACATTGTTAAAAAAAGCGCAGGCACTAGCGCTTGCGAATAGAAAATGAACGCAACTGCAAATAAAAGAATTGTTTTCACTGCGCTTGAAAAAAATGCGGAGAGGGCAAACCCTTTCTTTTTTTCAGAGTGAATTCTTCTCATCAAAAACATTAACACAAAATTTCCCAGCCAAATAAATGGGAGCATTAGCAGTATTTGAGAAGTCAGGTTTGCAAAGAGTACCCCCCCAACAATAACCGCCGCGCTTGGAATTAAGGATAAGAGAAAAACTTTTTTTGATTTTGTAGTTATTGCTGATTTTATTAGCAGCGCATTAACAAGCGTTCCGACAATTAATTGATTCAGAGGGAAGAGGGGCAAAGTGAACAAAGCAATTGCATAGAATGCAATTTCTTTATTTTCTTTTTTCAGTAAGAAGGCATATGGGAAACTATTCCTTTCAAGGGTTAGTTGCATGAGTTAGTAGTAACTTTTCTAGTTAATTAAGTTTCCTTTCGGGAGGAAATTTCGAAGCACTTTATTTTTGAATTCTTTAAGCGATTATTATTCTGCCTTTCGCTTTCACCGCTTCTTCAGTAGCTTTTTCAAAAATTATTTCAGCGCCCGCTGGGAAGTCTTCTTTATACACTCCTTCCACCATCAGCACTACTTGCGCGCCTGTTTTTGTGCAGCACCCGTCCCCAGATTTTGACTCAACGCTTATAACAATAGAACTTGGTTTTCCAGACATTCGCATTTTTTTAGCAACAGCGCCGTCAACGAGTCGCGCAATTACGCATACCGCGTCCATTCCAACAAACTTTTCTGCTTTAACTATTTTTATTTTTCCTCTCGCGTGCGAGTTCGCATTAATACTATTCATACTCCCAAAAGTTAAGGTGCTTAGACTCATAATAATCACTCCCGATTAATCATTTTCTCGATTTTAGGAAAGGCAAATTTCCCACCTACTAGTTACTTTTTCATTAATAAACCTTACCCCTAAGAAAAGCAAACCAACCATAAACTTTGAAAAGGGTCCGTATTTGCCTTCAAAAAAAAACTAAAAAGAATTAAGATTTCCCCCAAGGGTTGTGGCTTGGGTGATCAGATTTTTTTAGGGGCTCAAATTTTTTTATTGGAAAAGTGCCTTGTTTTGCTTTCCTTAGTCTTCTTCTTTCTCGCCATTCCCTAAAAAAATTTGTTATTCGTTTTGACGCTATACGCAAGTTCACCACTTTCTTTACTTTGGTAGCGTGTGTCCCCAGGTTTTGAGCGCTTCTTTTAGCTCGGGGCATGTTTTTGCTTTTTCTTCCACGCTTTGCTTGTCAAGGTAAGCTTCTACTGCTGCACGCATTGCTACCGCACCAGCGTAACTTCCTTTTGGGTGTCCGTGCACCCCTCCCCCGAGTTGTATCATAATATTTGTTCCGAGGAGTTTGAATATCAAGTCAATTATTCCTGGGTGGAGTCCTCCGCTTGATACGGGGAAGACGCTTTTTAGTCCGCTCCAGTCCTGTTCTAAGCAGTGCTCGCGTACGTTCGCTCGGGATTTTTTTGGAGCAACGAGCATTTCTTGGCATTGGAGTACCTCATCTTTTGGACTCACTAGTTTTCCAACATTTGTCCCTATGTGTAGTTGATCTACTCCGATTAGTCTTGAGAATTTTGAGACGCAGTTCATTGAGAAGCCGTGGTCTGGGTTTCTTGTCATTGCTGCGTGCATTGCGCGATGCGCGTGTATTGCAAGTCCGAGTTCTTCGCATTCCTCTCGCAGGGAATTTAATGCCGTCCATCCTGACGCGATAATATCAATCATTACGTATTCCCCGCCCATTTTTTTCACGTAGCGTGCGCGGTCAATCATTTCTTCTACTGTTGGCGCGGTTACGTTAATTAAGTAAGATTTTTTTTCACCAGTTTCTTTCTCTGCTTTGTTTCTCATCTTGAGTGTTTTCTCCACTCTTTTCTTGAACGGATTAAATTTTTGGTTGGTTAGGTTCTCATCATCTTTTAGTAAATCTAGCCCGCCTGTCCAAATCTCATACCCTACTTGCGCGTGTTCTTCTGTAGTCATTCCCACTTTTGGTTTTGCTACGGAGAGCATTAGGGGTCTTTTTTCTTCGTTAAATATTTTCCTTATCCCGTTTATTCCAAACTTTGGCCCGCGGTATTTTTTTAGCATATTTTTTGTGAATTGAATATCTTGTAATCTTAGTGAGTCAACCGCTTTCATTCCAAAAACATTTCCGGCAATTGAGGCGAGTATTTGGCTTGGGTTTTCTTGCTCGAAGTGGTCTTCGGGGTAAGCTATTTTTATCCAGTACCCTTCAGGAGCGTGCTCAATACTGTAAACTTTTCCAGCAACTTTTTTCACGTGAGGGTATTTTGCCCAAATATCAAGATCTGTCCAAGTGCCTACGCTTGATTCGCTCGCTACCGCCCCAAACGCTCTTTCTGGTTTTTCCCATTCGGGAACTTTTACCTTGAATACCCCAATAACGTCCTTATTGTTTGGTTTGTACCCTAAGTTAACAAAATCCTCATACCCTGCCATGAATAATCACCAAAACTTGCACCAGAGTAGGGCTTAGTAGTATAAAAGAGTTATGATAAAAGATGGGCAAGATAGTAATTGTGTTTAAAAAAAAATGCTTGGGGCTTTTTTTGCCCCAAAAAAAAGTTTTGAATTATTTATTTTAAGGAAGTGTTCCTTCCCCAAGTGCTGGTGTTGTTAGTGCTTCTGGATTAGCTTTGTAGTAATCTTTCGCGCTAAATCCGAACATTCCTGCGAAGAAATTGTTTGGTATTTGTTTGATTGAAGTGTTGAATTCTTGTATTGCTTCAATAAATCTTCCTCTAGCAGTAGCTATCCTGTTTTGCGTTCCTGCAACCTCATCCATTATTGCAACGTATTGCTTGTTTGCTTGAAGAACTGGATAAGCTTCGTTTGTAGCTATTGCGCTCACAAAGTTTGCCAAACTCTGGTTCATTTCTACCCCTGCTTGGTCTTTCTCGTTAAGTGTTTTTGCGTTCAACCATTTCGTTCTTGCTTCAGTAACCGCTATTACAAAATTGGTTTCAGTTTTTACCGCGCTCGCAGTGATTGATGCTAGGTTTGGAATCAAATCAGCTTGTCTTTGGTATTGGTTCTCAACCTCACTCCAACTCGAATTAACTTTCTGGTCAAGCGTAACCATTCCATTATACGCTCCGATGAATAGTATTATTACAAACAGAACAAAGACTACCGCTATCCCAAGTACTCCCAGTCCGATCCACTTCATGTCCATGATAATTCCTCCGAATGAAAATAATTTTTTACTTCAACCCACTTTTGCTTTAACCCAAAACCTTAAATCAAAATCCTTAATCCAATT
>Ga0247841_10003418_pt1 | contig 29500 bp, 48 predicted proteins | sample LaCruzMarch2015__2_FD_192410 | JGI IMG/M metagenome (GOLD analysis project Ga0247841, IMG submission 192410) | Freshwater microbial communities from meromictic Lake La Cruz, Castile-La Mancha, Spain - LaCruzMarch2015_18m | ecosystem: Environmental > Aquatic > Freshwater > Lake | place: Spain... | reverse complement strand
ACAAGCTCATTGAATTAAAGTTTTTCTAGAATTAATATCTTACTAAGCTCGCCAATAGGTTAGCTGAAATTCACTCCGAGCTAAAGCAGGGTAGTTTTCTTTCAGCAGGCGAGCTTATAAAAATATGAATAAAAAAAGATTTTTTGGTTTTGGGCTGGTTTTAGTCAGTATTATTTTGTCAGCCTCAAATTTAACTATAACAGGTAATGTTATTGGCTCTAATTATACTTCTTATCTTTCTTTATTTTCTGTTTTAAGTTTTATTTTGGGTGCTGGGTTGATACTTGCTGGTGGAGTCCAGAATAAAGTTATTAGGTCTAGAGTTTCAAAAGATTCACTTCTCCTAAGAGTTGCTCAAGATGTTGGGCGAAGACAAGCAATTAGTAGGGATATAAATCATTTAATTGCTGAATTAAATAAAGGAAATACAACTCCAGGTTTAGGAACTAAGACAGTTAGTAATGGAATTTATGAATTGCGTGGAAGAAATGGTGGCAGGGTTTATTATAGAGAAATTGAAAAAGGAAAATATGAAATATTAGGGTATTCAGATAAACCCTCTCAGAGGGGCGTCATAAATCGATTAAAAGATTTATATCCTTAAATTTCTAAGAATTCTTGCAAATCTCCTCTTTTAATAAGGTCTGCTAGCGCATCTCTTATTGTTCTTTCTTCTAAGTCCTTTAAAACAATCATACCTTTAGCACAAAAGTAAGCTCCTGCGCTATTTTCTCCTGTTCTTTTATATTTTTCCAATCTATCACCTATAAATTTTGTAGTAGTTATAGAACCTCTATATGTTTTTCCATTAAATTCAACTTCAATATCAATAAGATCTTTGTTAGGATTAACTTTTTCTTTATAAGGATGGACAATTTTGTATATTGCTTCTTCATTTATTCTTCTTTCTAATTGGTCTTGCTTTGTTTCTTTCCCATCTTCGTTGTTTGTCATTTTATCTTGAATAATTAAACTATAATTAGTTATTATATTTTTGTGTATTCCACAATATTGGACATGGTTTTTAAACCTTTCTATTTGTGATTACTTAAAAGAAGTTACAATAAAGGGTGATAAATGTCTATTTTAAGTCCAACCATAGGTTTCCATCATGAATAGAATATAACTTCTGAAACCTTCAAGAGATTTTCCATTTAGCTTATTAACTGATATTCTTTTTTCTCTGCTATCAACTGTTGTTGTTTCTAATCCAAATTCACCACCTGGGAGAATTTCCAACTTGACATGATAGGGGCATCTTTGGTTGTTTATGTCTTTCCAAGGAGCATAATCTGGCCTGCATGCTCTACAATGCCCATGCCTATCGTCTTTTTCATTTGAAGCAAGAAGTCGTGTGCCACAGGCAATCCAAATATCCTTGTCTTTTACTGCATTTGTCTCAAGCCAATTAGTTAAATCTGGTTTCATTCTCTCTTTTTTACTAGGTTTTATAGTTTTGAGTATTTTTATATGTTGGTATATACTTTGTTTTCTTGACATACTCTAAACTAGTTAGTCATGAACTTTTAATTCCACTTCTTTTTTTACCATTGGAAATCTTTCTGGATTTGAATAATAAAGAGGATTTGTGACAATTCTGACAACACATACGCCTTCTAAATCAAGCCTTTGTTTTTCAGGATTTTCTTTTGCAATGCCTCTGAGTTGCTTAAGTGTTCCATAGGCATCTATTAAGTCTAACAAAGGCTCTTCATAACATCTTGCTTTTTCATTTAAACTTTTTGCCTGTTCTCTTGTGATAGTTATTGAGTCCATTATGAGATTTCTTATTTACAATATTTAAACCTTTTTGTGAAATGCTTATATTATTCTATATCACAATAATACTTAAAAAGGAGTTTTATTTTAAGTTTAAATGGTTGTAGAAATTCCAGCATATGTTTGTCAAAGGTGTGGGTATTATGAACTAGGGGAGAAAAATAAGGGAAATGTTGAAGAACATGAGAAGATAACTGAGTCAGGAAGATGCGATTCTTTAGATGGTTTGATTACTCAATTTAATTCAGGAAGTATTTCTGTTTTCAGAGAAACCAAGTATTTATCACAAAAACATGAAAGATTATATATTTGGGATAATTATAATTTGAATAGTCTGAAGGTAAAAAAATCTGGATTGCCAAAAGAAGTAGAAGAATCTATTAAAAGAGTATTGGGTAGGCCAGGATTTACTGCTTCTTATATAACAACTAATATTTTTTCTTATCCAATTAGGCAATTGCCAAAAAGGGAATTTCAGAGAGTTTCAAGCAAATTAAAGGAATTATATCTTGATTTATATGCTGAAAAGAGTTTTAAGAGGGAGTTTACAGGAAAATAAAAATCTTTAAATAAGATATAATCTTAAAATTATAATGGTAGATGAATTAGAAGTTATTATTTATGCTACAGCAGGCATTGCGGCCTTGGGTAGTGGAGCTTTAATGGCAAAAACCGGTATTTCTTCTGAGAGTGTGCAGTTATTTGCGCCTTTTGCCATTATGTTCGGAGCAGGATTTTTATCTATGAAGGAATCTGCTGAATGTAGACTTGCTCCTAATGATAATTCTCTTGCTTGCACTTTAGCCCATGGTTTTATGGGGGGAGTAATTGGTGGTGTTGGAGCAGTTGCTTGTGAAGCAGCAGGTTATGGACTATATCATGGATTAAATTATTTACTGAAATAGAAATCTAATTAAATTCTAGCAAACAAAATCTCGGATTTTGTTATTTTACTTGGTTTTAATGGCTTGTTGATTTCTTTCCAACTGATTTTAAAACCAAAAGTTTTTGCAATTTTTTCACATGTTTCTGGTATAAATGGAGAAAGCAAAATAGAGAATGCCTTTATACTATCTGCTAATTCATATAAAACCTTTTTATCCTTTGTTTCCCATGGTTTTTTGTCTTGAATATGCAAGTTACAATTATCAATGAATTCAAAAATTAAATTTAGAGCTTTATCAACTTCATAGTTTTGCATTAAACTTTCTATTTCTTCTAGTTTTAATTTTTTTAGAAGCTTGTTTTCTGTTTTTTCTATTCCATATTTTTCAGCCAGAGTTGAAACTCTGCTTATTAGATTGCCAAGCTTGTTTGCAAGCTCTTCATTGTGCCTTTTTACAAGTATTTCTTCTGAATAATCAGAGTCATTAAAAACAGAACATCTCAATAGAGAATATCTAACAGAATCAACAGGATATTTTTTCAATAAATCTAAAGGATTAATGACATTACCCAAGGATTTTGACATTTTTTGTCCTCCTAGATTAAGATAACTGTGAACTAAAATTGTTTTTGGAAGTTTGTATCCTGCTGACATTAGAATTGCAGGCCAAATAACAGAATGAAACCAATTTATTCCTTTTCCAATAACATGAACATCTGCAGGCCAGAATTCTTCTTCTTTTGTCTGAAGAGCAGAGATATAATTAGAAAGAGCATCTATCCAGACATAAATTTTAAACTTGGGATCAACAGGGGAATCAATTCCCCAAGTTAAACCAGAACGAGAGACACATAAATCTTTTAATCCATCTGCTTCTAATCTTGAAACTATTTCATTTCTTTTATCTTCTGGAATAATAAACTCTTTTGATTTTACAAGTTGCAGGACTTTTCCCTCATATTTGCTTAACTTGAAAAAATAGGCGTCTTCAGACATCCAGATTGGCTTTTTCTTGTGTTCAGGACATTCTCCATTTACTAAATCTTTTTCAGTAATAAATGCTTCACAACCAATACAATAATATCCTTCATATTTTCCTTTGTAAATATCTCCTTTTTCAAAAATATCTTTAAATAGCTTCTGGGCAAATTTAATATGTCTTTGTTCTGTTGTTCTGATAAAATCATCATTAGTTAATCCAAGATTTTTACACAATTCAATAAATGCATTAGAATTATCATCTACAAATTTTTGTGTTTCAACTCCTGCATTTTTAGCAGCTTGTTCATTTTTTTGAGCATTTTCATCTGTTCCTGTTAAAAAATAAACATTTTCACCTTTTAATCTGTGAAATCTTGCCAGAGCATCTGCTAAAACTTTCTCATAGGCGTGGCCTATATGAGGACTTGCATTAACATAGTCTATTGCTGTTGTTATATAAAATTTGGATTTCTTTGCCATTTAGAATTAAAACAAAGGGCATATAAAAATCTAACTAAAAGTTTAAAAATACTAAATTTATACAAAGCCATGCAAGATGAAATTAAATTGAGACCGCATCATGTAACTAATTTCGCACATTATTATTTAAATAATGCTTCTGTAACTTCTGGCTATGGGCAAGAATTTAAAGATGGGGTAACTAGTCTATTTGAGATTTTGTCAAGAAAAGGAATAGGGCAAGTAACTATCATTAATGGACTTGATGATATATGTAAGATTTGTATGCAAACAACTAAGAGAAAAAATCGTTTTTGCGAAAAAGGTGATAATCTGCAGCGAAATCCTTCTGCTTTAGTTGTTATGGCAAAAACTCAGCTGGTTGTTGGGCAAATTTATAATATTCATGAATTTTTAGAAAGAGTTGAAAGGATAAGAAAGAAGTATACAGAAGAAGAACTGTTAGATTTAATGATGGACGCATATGCTAATATGGGCAATGATCCAAGATTTTAAGATAATTTAACTAAATAAAATGTCTATGGCTTTGCCTGCAAGATATGACAAAAGCACAACAATTAAAGTGATAATGATACTTTTTGTTACACCCCATGTAATGTTTTCTTCTTGAATAAATGCTATTTGAGCATTTACAAAAGAAATTAGCATTAAACCCCAAATTACACTAATTAGGATTGCAGGTTCAATAGGCAATAGTAAAAAGGGAATCATAAAACTAAATGTGAATATGAATTTTCCAAGAAAACATCCCCAGGCATAGTTAAATGCTGTTTTAGAAGAAGTTCCTCTTTCTGCTTTTTTCTGAGAATACATTCCTAAAGAATCTGATAAAGAATCTGCAATTGCAACAGCTGCAATTCCTGCAAGAACAGCAAGTCTTGAAGAAGTTGCTGAATTTAAACCAACAATCATTCCTAAAGTAGTTAGGACAGCAGAGGAAATTCCAAATGTCCACTTTCCAAACTTTTCATGCAAAGCCATAAAAATTCTTTGAAAAGTATCTAGATTTGTTACAGCAAGTTCAAAATATGAATGGGTAAGGATTTTCTCTCCTTCCAATCCAAGATTTTTCATTAAAGCTTTTATTGTTGAGTTGTGTCTATCGCTATCTGCTACAAACTCAATAAAATTTCCAAGTCCTTCTACATGATCTATATTAACAATAATATGATTGTAAAAGAAAATAATTCTTTGCTTGTTAACATGAACAACTCTTCTATAGCCTTTTATTAATTCCTTCATCTCTGCTTCATTTATTGGCTTTTTTATTACTTTTTTTATTTCAAATCTTTCTCTTCCTGTTTTTTTAATATTAGCCTTGTATATAAAAATGAGTTTTTCCCCACCCTCTCTTCTTATTCTTAGCAATTCACTATCTTCTATATTTTTTCCTTCTCTGACATAATAAATATCTTCATGAACAACACAACCTAATTCTCGAGCTCCTAATTTTGACAGCTTTTCAGGAGAAATATCTGCTTTTATTTTAACTTGGAATTCATAAGCTGAAAATTTCTTTTCCTTTTCAATTAATTTATCTGTTTTCATTAGCAATTGAGGATAAATCCCTATAAAAACCTTCAGGTTTTTATCTGTCCATTATTTTTTATAAGTTGCACAAGTTCGCTTATACCATTATATTATTAATAATACTAATTTATGATAGGGGCATTATAGTGGGAATGTTAAGTTGGATAGTTCAAAACCTAACTAAAGAAGTTTCTTCCTAATATTACTTCTTTTCCCAATTCTCCAAGTATTTCTCGTGTAGCGTCAACAGGAAGATAAACAGCAGGAACACCTGAAATTTCTTCTACTAATATTCCAACATAGCCCAATCTATCTTTGATTTCCAACCTCTTTATTTCTTCTATATGATTTAATAATTCTTCAATTATTAATTTTATTACTTCCTTTCTCATTTCTTGATTTAATGGCTATTATTTTCCTCTTGAATTATTTTTAATAATCCCTTAATTTCTTCTTGTGTTGGCAGAATTGTTTTGTTTTGACTCATTCTTCTTGCCGCTTCTAGTTCTTGAGAATTAACTTCAAATATTCTTTTGTTTTTAATTGCCTGATGAGGGCTTGGCAATCTGAAAAAGGTTTTTCTTGTCATGTTATTATATCTTTTTAAAGTTTATAATAATTTATATTCTTGAGAATATATCTATTTTCCTGAATAATAATCTCTTGCATGTATTATTATTCCATTATCTATATATTGGGAGGAGACAAAATCTTTTAAAGATTTTCTTAAATTATCTCCATTAAGTAAAGAGATAAGCAAATTATCTGCAAGTATTGAAAATGAAGGTTTCCATTGTTCGCCATAGCTTTTAAAAAATATTTTTCCGCTTTTGTCTTGAAAATATGCTCTCCAATCTTCTTGATTTTCGTGAATAAGATTTCTTACAACCATAGAAACATCACTATTTCTATTTATAAATCTTAGATAATAAGCATCACAAAAGATAATGCCTGATTTTTCTTGAATGACTGGTTGACAATTAACCTTCTTTGCAACATAGGAATTTGGAATAGGCATTTTTATTTAGCACTATTTGGGGTTGCTTCATCATTTGATCTTAGAGAAAGTTCAAAAGGCACTGGGTCATAGTCATGAAATTCTCTTATTTTCGCATCTTGAGCTATTCTTTCTAAAATTTCTCTTTCACCATTATAATTATTAAAACTGCCGTTATCTTTATCTGGAAAAAATACTTGTTTCATCTTGCTAAATAGGTCGCCTGAAAACTCGACAATTCTATCTATTTTCTTGTCAGGAGTTCTATAGACATCGTATCTTCGACCTCTTGCAATTCTGACTGAAGATCTATCTATCCTGCGTAAATCACCATTTATAACAACATAGTTCAATCTTTCATATAATACTTTCTGGCTCATGAAAAAGTCTATAAATACTTGGTTTTTAAATCTAACTATAGAATAAATAAAGCATCGGTAATTTATCGGTAGAATTCGAGCTTCCCATATCAAAACAGAAAGTTTTGATGCTTATGAAAAAGCTCGTTAGCCGGGTTCAATTCCCGGCCGATGCATAGTACGACTTTTCTTAGAAAGAAAAGTTTTAGGAATTGATATTCCTAACTCTCTCGCTGTAGAGGACAGCTCAAGATGTACGCATCAAAAGAACTAATAGAGTGAGGACCCCATCAGGGCTGACGAATGAGAAATAGATTTATTTCTATTACTGCTATCACTATTCCAAATATTTTTAAATTCAGCTATTAATCTTAATTTATGGCAAAAGAGAGGTTTAAGTTACATCAAGAGTTGCAAAAGAAAGATAATTCTGCAAATCATGAGAAAGTTTTAGAGGATGTTAAAGAGAAACTTGAAAAAGAAAGAACAATGAAAGTTTCTATTAAAGAGGGAGCTGCTTCATCTGTTATGTCTGGATTAACAGGCGATTATATAACTCCTTTTGCTTTAATATTAAAGGCAAATAATGCACAAATTGGTTTTTTAACTTCAATTCCAGGGCTTCTTTCACCTATTGCCCAGATTTTTGGCTCTAAAATCATTGAAAAATATTCTCGAAATAAAATAATTTTTGTTTTTGTTGTTTTACAAGCACTAATGTGGCTTCCCATGGCTCTTTTGACTTTATTCTTCTGGAAAAATATGTTTGTAGAATACCTGCCTTTAATTTTAATTGTTTTCTATACTTTGCTTTCAATACTTGGAAGTATTGCAGGACCTGCTTGGTTTTCTCTTCTTGGAGATATTGTTCCTGAGAGAATTAGGGGGAAATATTTTGGAAAGAGGAATAAAATTTGCGGGACTATAACTCTTATATCAACATTTACAGCATCATTTCTTTTGGATTATTTTAAGACAAAAGGGCTAATCTTATTGGGATTTTCAATTTTATTCACTGTGGCTACTATATTTAGGCTTATTTCTGCTTTTTACTTTAAGAAACATTATGAGCCAAAACTAAATTTGAATAATGATTATTATTTTAGTTTTATTCAGTTTATAAAAAAAGCCTTGTTTAATAATTACGGCAGATTTACTATTTTTGTTGCAATTTTTTATATAGGTGTGACTTTTGCAGGACCTTTTTTCTCAGTTTATATGCTTAAGAATCTGGGATTTTCCTTTAAAACTTATATGATTGTGAATGTTTCTGCTTCTATATTTTCACTTTTATTTATGCCTATATGGGGAAAGCTCTCTGATAAATATGGAAATAGGGAATTAATAAAAATAGGCGCGATTTTAGTTGGAATTATGCCTATTTTATGGATTGTTTCACCAAATCCCATATTCTTAATTTTAGTCCCACAATTATTATCTGGAATTGGCTGGGCTGCGTTTAATCTTGGAGCAGGTAATTTTATCTATGATATTGTAACAAGAGAAAGAAGAGCAATATGTGTTGCATATTATAATGTTGTTGTTGGTGTTGGAGTATTTATTGGCTCTATTGCAGGAGGACTTGTTGCACAATATGCTTCTATTGGTTTTATGAATAAATTTCTCTTTATCTTTGTTCTCTCAGGGATTTTTAGATTATTAGCTGGATTTATAATGATTCCTTTAATAAAAGAGGTTAGAAATGTTGAAAAGCCAAGACAAAATCTGCTTTTTTACCTTAAAGATATTAACCCTGAAAAAGAATTAGGGGAAATGTATATGGGCGTTCAGAATGGAATCAGTAATGGGCTTAAAAGAATCAAAAAAATAGTTAAATAAATTTATTTTCTTTTCTTATCTAGTTTACTGAATAACCAATTTCCAAATTTATAAATCCCGTAGGTGATAAAAAATGATGCAAAAACATCAATTGAATAGTGAACATGTGCAAATAAAACAGTAACTGCCATAACAAATGTTGCAATTAAAAAGAAAATTCCTATTTTTTCTTTTCTAAATATAAGAAAAGCCATAAAAGTCATTGCAGTGTGATTTGAGAAAAATAAATCATTATAAAAATTAAAAAAATCATATATTTTTGGAAGGTGGTTTAGTGGAAGTGCATTAATTGGTTTTTCAAGATGAGTTAAGATTATAAAAAAGCTTCTGACTAAAATGAGCAGGCTAAATTGACTTAAAACAATATGGAAATCTTTAACTTTTATAAAAATAGTATAAATTGCTATTGCAACTAGAATTGCAATAATCCCATAAACGAATAAAAACCCTATGTTTAGTGTGGGGATATGATCTAAAATAAGATCATTAACAGGTGTTGTAATTGCTTTATCAACATAATTGCCTGCAATAAAACTTACAATAATAGCAATAATAAAAATTAGAATTGATAAGATCATTAGATCTTTATGAGTTGAAATTTCTTTTTTCCATTCTCCAATCCACTTGGAAAATTTGTTTTTTTTCATCAATATATATGGTTTTTCTGATTTAAAAATGTAGTGAAATAGTTAAATTCATAAATTCAATTATTCTTATAATAAAATGGTGGGTGAATATACAAAAGAAGATGGAAAGTTTCTGTTGAAACTAGCAAGGGAGAGTATATTGGAAGAGTTTTCTAAAAATAAACCCAAAATTCCAGAAGGCAAGCAATTTAAACAAGCACGAGGCGTATTTGTAACATTGACTAAAGAAGGGGAATTAAGAGGTTGTATTGGATTTCCTCTTCCACAATATTCTGTTGCAGAGGGAATTTATCTTGCTGCTAAATCTGCTGCATTTGAAGATACGAGATTTATTCCTGTTAAAGAAGAAGAACTTGAAGATATAAAAATAGAAATTTCAATTTTAACCTTGCCTCAGGATTGTAAGCCACAGGGTATTAAAGTTGGAGAAGATGGGATTATTTGTCATTATGTTGGTTATTCGGGGCTTTTATTACCACAGGTTGCAACAGAAAACAAAATGGATAGAATAAAATTCTTAGAATGTTTGTGCAACAAGGCTTCTCTTCCTAAAGATGCCTGGCAAAAACCTGGTTTTAAACTACAAAAATTTCAGGCTGAAATTTTTGATGAGGATTAGAATTAAATATTGATAGGGCGAAATGAGTTTTTATAAAAATAGGATTAAGGCTCTCTACACTCAGGAAACATGTCATATGCGCCTGCTCCAGGTCCTTTTGGGGGATGTGATTGAGCATAATTTGCATTTACAAGAAGTTGGTCAACATCAATAGGGTCTGCTCTTGGAGGTTCATAATCTTGTTCAGGAGCTTTTGTTTGAGTTTTTCCTTTTCCTAATTTTCTATCTATTGCTTCTTGAATTACAGTTCTTTCAGAATCTGTTTCTGAAAGAGCATTTCTTGCTTCAATTAATTCTTTTAAACTAGCTGGTTTTGTCATTTGTTTTCTATAAGTTTGGGATATATAAACTTTTCGGCGGATTAAAGTATATATTAAGATTTATAAATATCTGAAAGATAAAAAAACATGCAAAAATTAATAGACAGAGAATCTAAACTTAAAGAATTAGCTAAAAAAGCTTATGAAGAGCAGCTTTTAGACTACGAAATTACAGACCTTAATATTTGTGTAGTTTATCTTGAGGCACAAAAAAAACATTTAAGACTGTCTGAAAGATGTGGAGATTGCAGTGGCACAAGACCAGGTTGTATGCATTATAGTCCAATAGGTGGAGATAGTTTAGAAGCTTTTTTAGTAATAAATTCAGAAAGATAATTGAGTATATATTAAAGTTTATAAATAAAGTAATTCTATGGAAAAGATGGAGAAAAGTCTGAGCAAGATATTAGCACAAGATTTGTCTAATCAAGGAATTTCCTCTACAATGGCAATTTCCCTTTCTGACGAAGAAGTTATGGCAAGGGTTTTAGTAGCAGTTGAAAAAAGAAATCAAATTGAAGAGTATGCTTCTGATAAAGGTAGAAAATTGTATCTGAGAATACCTGTTTGCAATAGATATCTTCTTGCAGCAATGCGGGGTGAAAAACTAGATTGTGCAGAAGAAAAAGAATGTGTGTGTTGGGCACAAGACTGCATGATTCAGGAGACAATTGAATACCCTCTTTTGGTTCCTGAGAAGCAAAAACCTAGTGCTAGAGCACAATAATTCTTATTAACTCTTGTTTCTTATAAATAATATGGAAGAATCAGAAAAGTATTCAAGAAATAAAATCTCCGCAGGAAGTTATGATTTGAATAAGTTTCTTTATGGGGGATATGAAACAGATATAATAACCACAATATATGGGCCTGCGGGAAGTGGAAAGACAAATTTCTGCATTATTGCTTCTGTTTCTCAGGCAAAAAAAGGCAACAAAGTTATATTTATCGACACAGAAGGCGGGTTTTCAGTTGAAAGATTCAGGCAGATAGCGGGAGAAAATTCTCAGGAAGCAATAAAAAATATATTTTTACTTCAACCCACTAACTTTGAAGAGCAAAAAAAAGCTTTTTTATCAATGCTTAAAGAATTAAGAGAAAAAGGAGATATTGGGCTGATTGTGGTTGATGGCATGACTATGTTATATAGATTAGAGCTGGCAGAAGCAATTCAAAGCAAGAATGAAGAGCAAATCCATAGTATAAATTCAGAATTAGCAAAACAAATGAGAATTTTGGCAGAAATGGCAAGAAAAAAGAATATTCCAATAATTATTACAAATCAAGGTTATCATGAATTTTTAAGTGAAGAAGAGATAAAATCAGGAAAGAAAAAGCAATTTCAAATGGTTGGTGGAGATATTTTGAAATATTGGAGCAAATGTATAATTGAGTTACAAAATGAAAGAGGAAAGAGAAAATTAGTATTAAAAAAACATCGTTCTCTGCCTGAAAAAGAAATGGAATTTGAGATTATAAGGGAAGGGATTAAAAAATCCTTCAGGATTTTTTAATATATTCTGGAGTATAAGCATATTTTTAAATAGTATTGAATATATAAAATAAAATGAGTGAATTATACAATAAACTAAAAGAAAGATTCCCTATTCAAGAAGTAAGATTGTCTAATGAGGAGCGAGCAGAAGAAATAAGAAAAAGGATGATTGAAGTTTATGGCGGCAATTTTGGATATCATTTACATAAATATCATGAGAGAGAAGACAATTATTGCCTTAAAGCCTATAATATTATGACCTCTGAAGAAATATTAATGACTGAGAATAGAGTTTTGGAGAGTATGCATAAAGAAACAGAGCGTTTTGTAAATCAAATGATGAGATTTAAAAGAGAATCAGAAAAATCCACAAGAATGATTTGTGATGATAACTCTCCAAAATATAGATTAAGAGTGGCTTAATTAATCTGTTATACCCTGTGGTCTTGATATTGTTAATTCACTTTGATTGTTGATTAATCAATTATTTCTATTTTAGAAAGCCAAAACTTACTTTTCTGAAAGTATCTTCTACTAATTTGTCGCCTATGTAAATCCCTGTGTTTGGGGGAGGCCCACCTCCAATGTAACGTTCTTTTGTATAGTCTGTTGTCCATGCATGCCTATATTTATCTTTTACTCCCCTTTCAGTTTTAGAACCAGGATAAGAGAAAATATCTCGCTCTATGTAAACATAGTCATTTACAATTCCTCTAATACTTGTCTTAAGATTAAAACCTTCTTTGCCTGTTGTCCAGCCATTTGTTTTTGTTCTTGCAAAAACCTGATTTACAGGAACAATTAGATATCTATAAATATCATCTCTAACTAAAAATTCACAATCTCCTGAAATTAAACCAACTTCATCTAGTTTTCCATCTGTTGTTGTTGCTATTTTCTGTCCTTTGTATTTTTTTACAAAAGCTGTAAATTTTTCTACTGCTGGAATTTTATTAAATACTGTAAAATAAACCATTTTATTCTTATTACAATCCATATAAGAATGTCCGCAAAAATTTGTAAAACAATAATCTAATAGTGGATCTTCTATTCTTTCTTTATTTAACAGATGGCGATCAATATCAAGCTCAAGTTCAACTCTTTTTTCTAGTAATTTATCAATTACAGAGGAATCTTTTACACCTTTAAGTTTAACAAGTCTTAAATTTGTTTGTTTAGCTTCTTCAAGTTTCTTTGATAAACTTCCCTTAAGCATTGGCAGTGGTAATGACATTATGATAATTATACAGGTGTATTTTTAAACAATTGTATTATGCAGAATATGATTTTATTTATTACTATTTTTAAGTACTTTTTTATTAAACCTCATGGTTTAAATAGTCAATTATTTCTATTTTCAAAATGGTAAAGTTATCAGATGAAGTAATTGGTGAAATTTTAAGGTTAGATAAATGTAAAGTCCACAAATCAGAGATAGGAAGAATTTTGAGAATATCTAGAGATAGTGTTCATACTTATATAAAAAGAGAAAAGTCAAGACTGAAGAAAGTATATAAATATCGTGACAGGTATGCAAGAAGAAAGGGTTATGGGGATTGGAATTCTTATGCGGAGTTTCTTGCATTGAGGAGAGGTTTTGATTCTAGGTATGAATCAGATAATGGATTTTCAAAACAAAAACAATTTGAAGACAGCATGCAAACTTATGGAATTCTTTCACCTCTTGAGCATGAGGGCATTTTTGAAGAAGGTTATAATGAGTTTGAGGTAGATGTTTATAAGGCATTAGACAAATTAGGAGAAATAAGAGTTGGAATTACAAAAGGCAGTAAACTAAGAAAAATCATAGAGAAAAGATATTTTCAAGATAAATTCCAAAGAAATGTTGGAGATGAGATTGGAGTTACTAATGCAAGAATAGGACAGATTGAAAAAAAGGCATTATCTGAATTAAAAAGGATAATTCTTGCCGAGGCGAGAATGGATGATTAGATTTTTACTGCTCTTTAGTTTTTTACTTTTCTTGAGAATCGTCTTCCTGAACTTGCTCTTTAGCTTGTTCTTCTTTTTGTTTAGCAAATTCTTCTCTCTTTTGAGCCCATTCTCTATTTGTTTCACAATTAGGATTAAAACAAAATTCCCATGGACGTTTTCCTTTTCTTATTGCTAAAATCATTGGAAAACCACATTTTTCACAGTTTTTTCCTGCTGATTTCATTAAACCATTTGGAGGAAGTGAGAAAGTTGTTTTGCATTCTGGATAACTTGAGCAACCTATGAAATATCTTGTGCTCTTTCTATTGAAAATAATTCTTAGATTTCCTTTTTTGCAATTGGGGCATAAACCAAGAGTGTTTGCTTCTCTTTCTTGCTTATAGAGTTCTTTGTTTGCATTAAGAAGTTCTTTGCCTATTTTTTCCTCATGTTTTTTAAAATCAAAGGTTATTTTTATTATAGATTCTTTTGCTTCTTTTATTGTTTTTTCTTCAAGAACAGATAAATTTTTCTTTGCCTGTTGTATTTTATCCATTTCATCTTCAAAATGTCTTGTTAGTTTTTCATCTATAATTATCGGAGAGTATTTTTCAAGAGTTTCTATTAAACTAATTCCAAGAGGTGTTGCTGTAATTGATTGTTCTTTTACATAGTTTCTATCATATAATGTTTCTATAATATTTGCACGGGTTGCTTTTGTTCCTAAATTTCTCTTTTCAAGTTCAGTAATAATTGAAGCAGGAGTAAATCTATGGGGTGGCTGGGTTTCTTTTTCTTCTATTCTGCTTTTTTCAATTATTTTCTCTCCATTGATGTCTTCTATTTCAACTTCTTTCATGGAAAGGGGATAGACCTCTAGCCATCCTTTTTTCTTAATTCCAAGGCCCTTTACAGTGAATTTCTTATCTTCACAATCGAAAACTATTTTTTTATCTTCAACAGTTGCATCTTCACAAAAACAAGAAATAAACCTTTTAACAATTAAAGTATATATTTTTCTTTCATCTTCGTTCATTTCAAGAAATTCTCCTGTCGGGAAAATTGAGGGGTGGGCAGGGTCTGTTTTCTTTCCTTCTACAGGAGAGGCTCTTTTTGCGAGATTTACTTCTTTGAATCTTGTTGAAAGCCTTTTAAGTATGTCTCTTGGCTGGATCGCTTCTGGAATTTTTTGAGAAGATGTTCTTGGGTAGGAAATAACTCCTGCTAAATATAGTTGTTGGGCAATTTGTAGAGTTCTTGCAGGATTTATTGAAAATAAACGGTAGGCTTCTCTTTGTAATGATGTTAAGTCAAATGGAAATGCAGGTGGGATATTTCTCATGCTTTTTTCTGTTGCTGCAATGCCTTTTTTTCCTATTAATTTTTTAAAGTCATCAAGTAACTTTTTGTCAAATATGTCTTTTTCATATTTTAGTTCAACTTCGTGCCCTTTTAATTTTATAAATACCTGAAAGTATTTTTCAGACTTAAATTTTTGAATTTCTCGTTCTTTATCTATAATTAGCTTTAAAGCAGGGCCTTGAACCCTTCCGATAGACATAATCTTGAATGTGCCTGCTTTTTTTATTGCTGCCATTAGCGCTCTTGACAAATTAATACCATACATCCAATCAAGAAAATGGCGTGTTTCCCCTGCTATTGCCTGTCCCCAGTCTATTGTTGGAAGAAGATTGTCATAGGATTCTTGGAGTTCTTTTGAAGTAAGTGTAGAGTATTTCATTCGTTTTGCATCTTTTTGTTTTCCTATAAATCTGATTATATTCCAGCCTATAACTTCTCCTTCTATATCATAATCAGTAGCAACAATAAACTCTTTTGCTCTGGCAACTAACTTTTTGAGTGCTGAATAGTATTTTTTTGTCCAAGGACTTTTTTTAGATGCAGGCTCCCAGCTTATATCAAATATTGGGAAACCTTTTTCTTTTGTAGCTAATCCAAATAAATGCCCTACTGCACAGGCTACAATTATTTTTTTGCCATCTCGTTCCAGTTCATAGTAAGGAGCTCCCCCTAGGTTTAACTTTCTCTCTCTTCCTAATGCCGAGGCAATTTTCATAGCTGCCTGTGGTTTTTCTGTTATAATTAGAATAGAATCTTTTCTTACATTTCCCACTTCATCATTTTCCTCGCTTTCTATACCTGCTTCACTTGCCTCTTCTTCTGCAACTTTTCTTGGCTTTAGTTTTGCTCTTTTTAGTCTTTCTGGCTTTATTCTTCCTGGTTTTTCTATTTTAATTATATCTTCTTCACTTATTTGCTTTACAGCTACTTCTACAACCTGTTTAACATTGCCGGGATTTACAGGAATGTAGTCCTGACTCATTCTCTCTTTTTCTGATTTTTTTGGTTTTCGCATTTTTATTAGAGTTTCTCTTAGTTTTTAAGATTTTTAAGCTCTTCTATTCTTTTTCTTGCATCAATTGAGCAGGAAAACATCTTCCAGAATATTCTGGAGAGCCATTCTACCCATGATTTATCTCTGATAGTGTAAAAAATAAAGGTTCTTTTGTTAAGTTCATGGGCTTTTCCAGTTGGTTCTTTTATTTCTTTAATTCTTAATATTTTATTGTCTATAATTAAACCTCTTATTGGCTGTTCTCTATGTCTTATTTCAATCATTTCTTTGGCATTCTTGAAATTTAATGATAAAAGTGTTTGAGTATTTTCAAAAGAAGTCAAATCAACTCGTGATAAAACTTTAATTATGACTCCTTTTTTCACAAGTTTATTTAAAATGCTTAGAAAGTCAAAGTCTTTTGATTTTAGATTAATCCATGAAAGATTTCCTGAAAACAATAAAACTTGTTTTTCAGCTTTTTCAAGATAGTCTGCTAATTCTTTTAAGTTTGTTTTGTCCTCAACTTCTGCTTTTTCTAAAACTGCTTTTTTGCTGTTATTGGGAACATGTTGGAATATGTCAAAAGCAGAGAAATCTTCTTTAGACTTGCCATTGATTATTTCTTTTTCAATTTGCTCCTGAAATATTGAGGAAGAAACCTTTTCCACACTGCTCCAGAAAACAATTTTTAAGGCTCCTCTTGTTCCACCTCTAAAAATCTTTATGGAGATAGTTCCAAATTCCTTTGCTATTCTGTCTACATATCTGTCTGCTGTTCTCCAGTTTTTTCCTATGTGTGCTGCTATTTCCTGAACACTTCTTGGATTGGAATAGACAAAATCTTCTATTTTCTTTACAATTGCGTTGTCTAGCATGATTATTAGGGGTTTTGGCAATATTTAAGCCTTTCTATTATGTACAACACTATGTCTATTTTATTGTAGGAAATAGTCATATAGTTTACATGTCTATGATTAAGTATGGAAGACAAAATAGATAAATATATCCTAACGGGAGGACCAGGAAGCGGTAAGAGTTCTATTCTTCTTGCACTTGAACAAAGAGGAGAGGCAATTATAAGAGAGGCTGCAGAAGATGTTATAAAATTAGAACAATCAAGAGGAAATAAAGAGCCTTGGCTTGATATTAAATATCTTCAGAACAAAATTTTGGCATTACAATTAAAAAGAGAAGCACTGGCAGATAAAATTGCAAAGAATGACAGAGTTTTCATAGATAGGGGAGTTATAGATGGATTAGCTTATTGCCAGATTCAAGATAAAATAATGACTCTTTATATGAGGGATACAATTGATGATTACAAGATAATTCCATTTGAAAAGCCAAAGAGTCATCAGTATACAAAAATATTTTTAATTGAAAATTTAGGAAGATGCGACAAAACAGATGTTAGAAGAGAAGAATTAGGAGAAGCCCTTAAACTTGAAGGGCTTCAAGAAGAAAATTACAAGAGATTGGGGTATGAAGTTGTAAGAATAGCTCCTAATCCTCTTGAGTTAAGAGTTGACTATGTTTTGAATTCAATATAAATCAAAAATAGAAGTGAAAATGACTGAAAGAAAAAAAGTAAATCAAGTTATGTTTAAATCAATGGAAGATATGTTAGAAAGAACTCTGCAAACACCACATATCCCTACTCTAATTCCTCTGGATGATGATAATAAAAAGAATATTAGAATTATGAAGCTAAATGGAGATAATTTCATAACAACTGAAAAACAAGTTCAAGCAGAAAAAGTTGGGGAATCATATTACACAGAAGCTGAAACTTTTTTTCCTTTAAAAAGGAGATGTGAAAAAGAAGGATTGCATTTAAACTCTGTAGAAATTGACACTAAAATTCTTAGAACAAGATATCCCAACCTAGATTTTGATGCTTATGCTTTTGACCCTCCTGGAAGTACAGGAGGATTAGAAATTTATGATGAAGGAAGAATGAAACTAAGAATGTATAAAATAAAGAGGTAAAAATGAAAAAGAGCTTAGATAAAGTATTTGAATTTAAAAACAGAACAGTTGATGCCATCCTATTAGCATTTTCACCAGAAGCACCAATCAAATTTGATTATTATATCCCAGATAAGCATAAAATTGTGAAAATTGTAGTTGGAGCAATGGGAAATATCTGTGGATTTAAAGAAAAAGCATACACAGAGTATCCTCATTTACAATTATATCATAATCTTCAAAATCTCAGAGCAATAGAACCAAGAATTCTGAAAGGATTAAAAGAAGTTTATTATAAAGCAGATAGAGATTCTCATAGTTTCATAGAAGATTATATGAGTTATTCTGGCTATCAAATAGGATCAGAATGGTTTATAGGTATAGGGAACATTTTCAGGTTTAGACCTGGTGAAAGAGAGCTAGCACTAAAAAAATTTTGCAAATATTGGACTAATAAGGAACAACAGGATTATCAAAAAATCTGGAGGGAGATGAGAAAGGAACATGGAATTGCTTTACAAAAACTAAAGGAAAGATGATTTTTATGTTTAAAAAACTTTAAAAATTGATTATATATATTCCAGTATAATATTATTTAAAAACACCTGAATAATTGATAGATAATGGCAAAAACAGCAATTATTGAAGTAATTGATACCAGTGCAAAACCAGACGACTTAACTGCTTTAGTTCTTAGTCTTCATAATAGGAATATGAATTGGCATGATTTATTAGATAAGGGTCTTAATTTGTGGACTGTTGTTGAAGAAAGTGATGAAGCACCAATGACTTTTTTTATCCATCAGACAAACGGAGAAATAAATTATAATCAAGGAAGAGCCAGGGTTGTTGAAAGTCAAATATGGTGCGGGCAATATAAAGGGCATATATCAAAAAAATTAACAGAAGCAGGAATTTCTTATAAATCAAAACAAATGATAGTTGAAACAGAAAAGTTATTTTACAAAGATGCAAAGCCTTTTGCACTATCTCCTTAAGAAATTCTATATTAAAATCGCAAATCTTAAATACAACCCTTTCTTAATGTAATTATGAAAGAAAAACACCTATCTGCAAATTTTACTCAAGATTCTCCTTGGGAAATAGCACTTCATGCACTACATCTTGTGGCTAAACAAACAGGAAGATTTGATAATCCTCCTTATGCAAATGCTTCTATTGATGAACAATTAGCATATACTCGTTTTCACCTTGCAGAAGATTTGGGCAGATTTCCAGACCATCCAACTTTTCCAAGAGGAGCTTATAAAGTTACTCGAATGACAAAAGCAGAAAAAGCCTATTATAGAGCAAAATATCTACCAAGAGATTAACTATAACTTCAACGAGTACGAATTTGCGGGTTTTCTTTTCTTAATTCTTCAAGTTGCTTTCTAAGCATATAAATTGGACAACCCTTATGCAAATTTTTAGAAGTTTCACAAATATCTTTTATATAATCTTCTTTTAATATCTTAGATTCAATAGCATTGCAATCTTCTGGATAGTATTCACATGGCATTTCTAAGACACAATAAAGAGGTTTATAATATTTATTGTGATAGAAGATATATGTTATAAACTTACAACTCAAAAACTTTCCCCTTTCTTCCGACATTAATAACACGTGTTTTCCCTATTTTTTCCTCAATCCCCTCTGCCTCATGAATATGAGAATGAATTAAAAAATCAGGCTGGAACTTTTCAATTGCTTTTCTTATTGACTGGCTTCCTGCTATTCCAGATAACTCACTTCCTGTTCCTGCTGCATGCATATGAGTTACCATTATTTTCTTTTTCAAGCCAGATAAAGCACTATTGCCTTTTTTTAATACATCAAATAACTCTTTTTCAGAAATATTAAAATCAAGAGCTCCTCCTGCTCCAAAAACACCAACATCACCATATTTAACAGAATAACCATGGATATTTCTCATGCCATATAATTCAGCAAGGAAATCAGCAGTTGCAAAGTTTTCATGATTTCCTGCAATTAATAAAACCTTTTTATTCTTATCTTTAAATGGTTTTAGCAAGTTCTTAGTATCTATTGAAGAAGTTAAATCTCCTGCAAGTATGACTAAATCAACATTTTCTTTTTCAGCTTGTTCTGCAAGTTTCTTAGTCAGCTTAGAATCTCCATGAATATCTCCTGCTGCTAATATCTTAAGTTTTTTTGTTTCTGCCATGTTAATAAATACGTTTGTCTATATATAAACATTTTCTTGCAAGTTGTTAATACTTTTAAGATTGATTTACAGATACAAGAGATTAATAAATAGAAATCATGAGCTCAAGATGTTTAGGATATTTGGACATTACTAATATGTATTATAAAAGATATAAATCTTTAAAAACCTGCTTATTATTGAAAAATAATGAGGCCAACTCATTATACAAGAGAGCTATCTGTTTATAACAGCAAACTCGCAAGAAACTTTGATTTTAGAAGAAATCCAAATATACAAGATATTTCTACTTTATTTCAAAAGTTAGCTAAACAAGATATCTATAAAATTGATGCAAAATATATTAAAGTATGCACACAAGATTATACTATTACAGATATGGCTAATTTAAGGGGAATTTCAGAAACACAAGAAGGGCACAAAGAACTATTAAAAAATCCTGAATCTGTTATTTATTTTGAAACAGAAGATAGAAAATGTGTTGGTAATGTAAAGACAGATACTGAATTTTACTTTCCGCCATTTTTCCCATATGCTGTAACTATTTTAGGTTTAGTAAGCACTATTTTTGTTCCATTTCCTCATAAAATAGGAGGAATAGCTGCAACAGTTTTAGGCGGAACAGGAATCGCAAGAGAGCTAAATAATAATTACAAAAATAAAAGACTTAAAATTGAAATCGGACCGCCACAAGACATTTTTTCTCCTGTTCCTTATCATGAATTGGTTGCTGTTAAACTAAAATCAAAAGAGTTTAATAAAGAGGCCTTTGATAATCCAAAAGATTTATTAGATGCTTTTTTAAAACAAATACATCCTGAATATTCCTTAGATGATATAGATAGATTTAATGAATTTAGAAAATTTATTGAAAAATTAGAATAATTATTTCCCAAAATTTCTCTTTCTATTTGAGAAATTTTCAATACAAGATATTAAATCTTCCTTGGAAAAATCAGGCCAGCATTTTTCAAGAAAAACCCATTCAGAATAAACAGACTGCCATGGAAGGAAATTACTTGTTCTCATGGCATCTCCTGTTCTTATGATTAATTCAGGAGATTCTTTTAACCATAGAGAATTGGTAATGTCTTCTTCTGTAATTTCTCCTTGCTTATTCTTGAGTTTATTAAAAGTTTTAACTAATTCTAATCTTCCACCATAAGCCATACAAAAATTTATTTTTCTCTCTTTAAAACTCTCTGTTTCTTTTTCAAGACTTTCTGCCATTTCTTTTACATCTTTTGGAATTAAACTTAAATCTCCTATAAATTTTACTTTTGCTTGATTTTCCTTTGCTTTTTCTTTCATTTTTTTAAAGAACTTTCTAAATAAATCAAATAGGAATTTTAGCTCTAAAGCATCTCTTTTCAAATTTTCTGTAGAAAGTATATAGGCGGTAGTTTCATTTATTCCCAACTCTTTGCACCAATCTAAGAATTTCTCAAGAATCTTTGCGCCTTCTTCATGCCCTTTATAGCTTGCTAATCCTCTTGATTTTGCCCATCTTCTATTACCATCAATTATAACTGCTATATGATTTAGCGTGTTCTCTTTATTCATTAACTTAGAATTAAATTTGGGTTTTTAAGTCTTGTGAATTTTGTTATTTTTCCAAAAGTTTAAATAATATGGTGCCCAAAAGATACTATGAAAATTAAAAGTAAAAAAATATTAATAATAAGTATTGTAATTATGATTCTTCCTTGGGTAATTATGCTTCCACTGGCAGATTCAAGTATTCCTCTTCCAAATAAATTATTAGAAACTGCTGCAAAAATAAGCGGAATATTATTTGTTGTTGGAATTGTAGGAATATTATATTGCTTTAATTTGTTAAAAAAGAATTAATTATTTCTTCCCTTTCTTAAGCAGTCCATACAACAGAAACCAAACCCTCTTGAGAGTCAGCCCCACTTCCTCTTCTTATCTTATTAATTTTTCTTACTTGAGCAGGAGTTAAGTTAAGGTAATTTGCTATGGTATATTTTGCATCATAATAATACTTTAACTCTTTCATCGCCTTTTCGATTTTTTCAAAACCTCTCTGACCAAATCCCTTTGCTGTGACAGAATCCATATCTCCCATATTTGTTAACTGTTGCTTGTAATTATATTCAAGTACATAATATTTAATAGAAAAAACTTTTGATGTATCTGTTCCTCTTAGTGCTAATAGTAATGCTTTTCTTCGATTTTCCAAGTCAGCATCTGCTTCTTGTGCTGTTTCCCCTTCGCCAACTATTCTATAATTATGTTTTCTTGTTTTTGCCATTTTATTAGTTTCGAAGAAACCACTTCTATTTAAACCTTTTGACACACCATTTAATAAAATAAAAAAGAATAAATTATTTCTTCGCCTTCTTAGCCTTTATTTCTTTAAACCCAGTATACTTCCACAAAACCTTTGGAATTTTAATACTGCCGTCTTCTTGCTGAAAATTATCAACTAAACAAGCCATCATTCTTTCTGTTGCAATTGCAGTATTATTTAAAGTGTGGACTAATTTTAATTCTCCCTTGTCTTGGAACTTTGTATTACTTCTTCTTGCTTGATAATCTAAACAATTTGAACACGATGCCAATTCTCTATATGCATTTTGCGAAGGAAACCAGCCCTCATAATCAATTGTCTTTGTAGGAACTCTTCCTGTATCTCCTGTTGATAGAATAACCAGTCTAAATGGAATTTCAAGCCCTTTGAATAGTTCTCTTGTGTTATTTAGGATTAATTCAAATTCTTTCCATGATTCTTCTGGTTTGCAAAATATAAACTGTTCTATTTTTTCAAATTGGTGAATTCTAAAAATTCCCTTTGTATCTTTTCCATGAGCTCCTGCTTCTTTTCTAAAACAAGAAGAAATTCCAGCATATCTAATTGGCTTATCTACATTAATAACTTCATTTGAATGGTATGCATTTAAAGCATGTTCTGCTGTTCCAATTAGATATAAATCTTCTCCTTCTATTTTATAAATTGTTTCTGCAAAAGCCCCTAATGGTAAAGCGCCTTCTAAAATTTCTTTTCTTAGCATAAATGGCGGTTGCATTAAAGTAAATCCTTTTTCTTTTAAATAATCCAATGCATAATTTATAAGTGCTTGATTTAGTTTGACTAAATCTCCTTTTAGATAATAAAATCTTGAACTTGAGATATCAGACGCTTTTTGAGTATCTAATAAATTTAAACTCATTAGAACATCTGCATGGTCTTTAGGAGCAAATTTAAACTTAGGAATTTTTCCATGCTCTTCTATAACCTTGTTATGAGAAGGATCGCCAATAGGAGAAGATTTATCAATTATATTTGGAATGTCTTTCCAGATTTTATCCCTTGCTTCTTCCTTTTGCTTCATCAAATTTTCTTTTTCAGCCAATTTAATAGGAATTTCTTTTGCTTCTTTTATTAAATCATCTGCTTTTTTTCCTTGCTTTTTTGCAGCATTAATTTCTTCAGAAACCTTATTTCTTCTTGCTCTAAGTTTATCAACTTCTTCTTTTAACTCTCTAAATTCCTTATCAAACTTAAGGACTTTATCTACATCTTCAACAGTAAAATTTCTCTTTTTTTGACTATCTCGAACAATTTCAGGATGTTCTCTTATTAACTTAATATCTATCATATTTTAATTATAGAAAGAAGATATTTAAATATTCCTAAGCCGAGGAAATTGCATAAGATAATGCTTTTTCTAATCTATCTTTAGCAGGATTATTTCTATCAGTATCTAATGCAATCATGCCCTTATTAGCATTATATTTTAATGCAAAATTTCCTAATTCAGGATGATAATTCTCACAATGAATCTTGCAGGCATTGGCAATATCTTCTAATGATTCTCTCAATGAAATCTCTCCTGTTAAGCCTCTAATACTAAAATCACCCATGACTAATTTATAAAAAGTCTGAACCTGTGAGCCAATTTTATTTAGCACATCTTTAGGGGTATTTTTTGGAACTTCAAATCTTTTTTCCATATTATATTAAACATATGCTTATATTTAAATATTTCCTTGGCTGGCATGCAGGAAAGCAGCTTCTAACCTCATTCTGGAAGGATTTCCATTCATAATTCTTAAATCCAGCTTTCTTGTTTTCATGTTTATTCCTATCCTGTAGTCTCCTAATTCTCCGCACCTTGATGCTATGTGTCTTTCATAGGCATCAATAATTTTTCCACCATTGGCACCCCTTCTTATTTCTTCTATGCTCTTTTTGTCATTTATTAATAATTCATAAAACTTAGTCCAAGTTTGCTCTATGCTTCTTTTTTCTTCATTGCTTAGTTCAGGAGGAAATCTTTCGTACATAAATAATAATGTGTAAAGAAATACTTAAGCATTTATCTTATTTAAAATATATAGAATATTCCTGTATAAAGTCAATAAAAATTTAATTATAGTCCTTCTAATTTCGAAAGAGTCCTATTTCTATATACTGCTCTTGGCTCTTTACAACTTTCAATTTCTGAACTATAATGGCAAGCAATTAAAACAATCCCTGAAGGTCTAAGAAGAAATTCTGTTGCAACCCCTATTCCTGCTCCCCATATTGCAAATTCTCCTGCCTTACTCCAACCACTGCTGAAATATCCGATTGTAGCGCCAGTAACAGCACCGAGTGAAGTAGAGATAACCTCTCCTAAACAACCTATGCCCCTTAATGCACTTCCCTTGCCTGCTTTTTTAATGGTTGTTGAAAATAAATCTTGAACATCAGTAACATATTGTTTTACAACAGGCTTATATTCATCTTTCATAGAATAAGAACCAACTAATTCGCCTACATTAAACTTCTTTCCCCTTTTAATATGTAAATCTATTTCTTGGTCAATCATCTCTATTAGTTCTTTGGCTTCCATAATGCAAAAGTATAATTAATGGATTAATAAATCTTTTTGTTGATATTGAGAAAGATTTATTAATCCCCATCACCTAAATTAAACATGGAGAAAACAAAAGAGATAATAAAAAGAGCTCCTGCAAAGATGAGACCTATGCTTGAGAGTGTCTATGAGTTCAATTCTAAATTTATACTTGACAAAGAACAGGAAAAACTACTTGAAAGAACACTATTTTCAATACAGCAGATAGATAGAAAATTATTTGTAAAAGACGAGCAAAGAGCTTATGATGATAATGCTTTAGATATAGGAGCAGGACAGACAATTTCCCAGCCTTCAACAGTTTCAAGAATGATTTTACTCGCAGAAGTTGAAGAAAGCGATGATGTTTTAGAAGTTGGGACTGGAAGTGGTTGGAATGCGTGCCTTCTTGCTTTTCTTGCATATCCTGGAAATGTTTCAAGTGTTGAAAGAATAAATTTGCTAAAAGAAAAAGCAGAGGCAAATGTGGCAAAATTAAGAGGTTACTTAAAAGAGAAAGCTCCAAAAGACTTTCAAAAGCTATCTCGTTTGAATTTCTATGCAGAAAATATCTTTGAAGCAGGTAAAGTCTGGAAGAAAACCTATGACAAAATCATATTTACAGCAGGAATCTCCTCAACTCAAGAAGAGAAAAAAGTTGAAGAATTAGCATCACAACTTCTTAAGCAAGGCGGGATATTAATCTGTCCAAAATTATCAGGCCCTTTACTAATAATAAAGAAAGATAAAGGGTTAAAGAAAATAGAAACAAAAGAAGAATATGTCTTTGTTCCTCTAATCGGTATGAAAGAGTGATAAAAATTCTTCTCTAATTGGTGACGAAAATACAATTTTTTCTTAGCGAAAGGTTTAAAAGCAATATTATAATTGAAAATATATCTTCGAAAGCATATATTTGAAGATATATATTAGACTTAGGGGGAAGAGCTGGTGGAAATAATTAAAATGAAAGACAACTTCGATATATTTTTTAGAAGGAAACCGGCTTTAATGTTGGTAGCTTTAAAAAAATTGTCAAAAGCAAGGTATGGAAGCGTTCTCGCAAAAGAAGTAGACTGCACCTATAGCCATGCTGTAAAAATTCTTCAGACTTTGGAAAGTTTAGATTTAGTTGTATTTGAAAAACAAGGAAGAATTAAGTTGATAAAATTGACAAAGAAAGGCCAAGAAGTAGCTGACAACATTGAGGATATAAGAAGAGCTATTGGGTAAATAATTCTAAAAGATAACTAAAAATAGCAAGAAACTTATAAAATGAAATATGCACAACAATTTGTAATAGAAGTTCCAAAGAATCCAGGAGAAGCCAGAGAAGCAGAGTTGGAAAATGCATATGGCCAATTACAAGAAATATTTGATTATCTTGATAGAAAAAAAGTAACCCATATCGGACCACTTAATTCAGCAAAAGGAAGATATAATCCAATAGGACAAAATTACTTTTTATCACGTGATGGGATTTTAGTTATAACTACTCATGATTCTCAGGCTAGAAGTGTAAGGGAAAAAGCAACAACAATTTTTGTTTGTTCTAATAAAAAATTTCTCGATGACTTTTTGAGAAATTTTCCAGATTTATCTTCTTATGCTGATAGAAGAAGAGAAATAGAATAAAATTTTCTTATTTTAAGCACGAGAAGCATTAGCTATTAATATCATCTCTAATTTTATTAAGTCAGTTGTCGGCATTTTAGAATATGCTCTAACAAAACTTCCTGCAAGTAATACTCCTTGCTCTCTTTTCATAGATTCTATTTTATTAATAGTTTTTTCTCTAATATCTGACATTCTATCCGTAATTGGTTTAATCCTGTATGCTTCTGTCTCAGCCTTATCAACATCTGCATAAACATCCCTTTGAGAATAATCCTCTTTCATGTTATATTTAGTTGTTCAAACTTTAAATATCTTCGTATATATTTTGTCCTAATGCTAATAAAAATTCAAACTCTTACGAGTTTGAAATCCTGTAGACTGCTGTCTCCAGGCTCTTTCGTTTGCTTCTAGCAAACTTCAAGATGACCTCGACATCTTGAGCTTACCTCTTAAGCGAGAGAGTTAGGAATATCAATTCCTAAAGGTTTGAACCACAGGTTCAAATCTATGACCTCGACAGGATTTGAACCTGCGACACCCTCGTTAAGAGCGAGGTGCTCTAGCCAGGCTGAGCTACGAGGCCTTGCCTTATACAATCATAATAAAGGCTATTTAAAAAGTTTTAGATATAGAAAAATGAAAGATAATAAAAATAAAATAAATAATTACGAGTGCAGTTTGCACTGACAATAACCCTTGTGTCTTGCAATCATACCAAAACCAAGAAGCAAAACACCTATTGCATAGCTTAGCAAAGCCCACCAGCTCATTAAAGTTTCACTTAGAATTTGTATTCTAAATCCCATAACCAGGGAATAAATTCCAAGAGCCAATAGAAGTACTCCTAAAATTCCGATTACTGGCCGGCATTCGCACTTTATTGATTTGTTTTCTTTAGCCATATTTACCTCCTTATTTTATTATTGGGAATTATAGATATTTAAACTATTCTTTTTTGATAATATTGTCGGCTCGATAATATTCATAATTAATAATAATCTATAAGCAAATCCAAATATTTTAAGATAATGAGTATATTTCATATCATATTATTTTGGCAATATTCTAAAATTCTTACTTATATTCTCTGCTCAAGCATAAGTAATTTATTTATATTATTCAAGATACTTATTACTTATACTCTCGCCAAGTGTGCTTGCATTTTGTGCACCTGAAGAATCGGGTTTCTGCTTCATCTCCACTTCTTGTCTGAGATGTCCAGAAATATGCTTCTCCGTGCCCGCATTTTGAGCAGGAAGCATTTATTACAGGGAAAACATCTGTGTCTTTGTCTTTTATAACGCCTATTGTTTTTTTATCATTCATAACTTCTTTAGCAGAAATACTAACTTTTCCTTTAGGAGAATAACCGCATTTAGCACATTTGAATTTTTTCTCTTTTTCAAGCAGTACTGAACCACATTTTTGGCAAAATTCCATTTTAACTCACAAGCTCGAGGATTTTTAAACCTTGCTATTTTTAGATTTTTTTCTTTTTCACTATATAATTAAGAATTTATCCAATAATTCCTGCAAATAGCAATTTAATCCAGCCAATTTTAGGAATTCTCATCAGTGCAACACCTAAAATTGCATCTTCTGAAATATCTTTTTCAATTGGAAGTTGATCTGCGTTGTTATCGCCTTTTGTTGCAAAATAGAACTTTCCATTTCTTTCTTCTATTTTAACAACTCTATGAATTATCGGGTATTTTTGTTCTGCATTAAATATGATAACATCTCCTAATTTGATGTTTTTTGATTTTTTCCCATAGACAACAACTATATCTCCTTTGTCCATCCCCCAGTCATATCTCCAGCTTGCGAAATCTTTAGAAGTTATGTTTCTATTGGAATACCAATTTCCATTTTTAGAATACCATGATTCAACAGAATCACTTGAAGTTATTCCAATTCCTGTTATTGCTCTGAATAAACTTCCATCTTGGTGATGCATGCTTCCTGATTCTATAACAACAAGAGGAAGAGGAGTGCCAAGAATAAAAGAGATTAAAGGAAAAAATATAAATTTAACAATAATAAAAGCAAGGACAAGAGCAACTAACCAGCTCCAGATGGAATTATCATTCCAGATAAAATTCCATGTTTTCTTCAAGACATCTTTAATACCTAATTCTTTTTTAGGAACTTCTTTTTTTGCCATATTAATTATTATCAATATTAGCTTTTAAACCTTATGAAGATGCTGTTTTTGATGATGATATAATTCTTTAATATGCCTTAATAATTATGCTGGATTTATTATACTTTTTTAGTATTATTAATAACTTGTCTTAGTTTATTATTAATATGTGTTCTTATATTGATTGGGGATAATGGTTTTTGATTTTTTGAGAATACAGATTTTTAAACATTATAAAAAAGATTTAAAAACCTAGAAAAAATAGAATAAAAATGCCAGAACTTGAAATCCGAGTGAGAGATATGCAAGAAAAAGATATATTAAGGGTTCTTGGAAAATATCATATGTTTGTAGAGGACTTGGAATTTAAAGCTTATGCAAGAAATCCGACCCTTTTAAGGGGCGGATGAATTGCACATAGTTATTTATTTCTAAACAACTACTTATTTCTATGAGCTAGTTGTAACTCATTGAACCAAAAACAATAGTTAG
>Ga0247841_10003416_pt1 | contig 29512 bp, 27 predicted proteins | sample LaCruzMarch2015__2_FD_192410 | JGI IMG/M metagenome (GOLD analysis project Ga0247841, IMG submission 192410) | Freshwater microbial communities from meromictic Lake La Cruz, Castile-La Mancha, Spain - LaCruzMarch2015_18m | ecosystem: Environmental > Aquatic > Freshwater > Lake | place: Spain... | reverse complement strand
CTTGCTGAACCGCTATTTCCATAATCGCCGCATCCTTGATCTCAAACTTGCGCATGGCTCCCTCCTTTTTGCCTCCACTATAGCAGAAAGAATCAACATGCGCAATTATTTATGTCGTTATGTATAATATCAACAGGTTTATCATAATCTTCATCGCAATCGTATCCCTTCTTTGCTTTCTCCCCACAATCACGGCGGCCGAGGAACTGCGCACCATGACCTTCCTTCCCCAGTGGCTCCCCCAGGCCCAGTTTGCCGGCTATTACGTCGCCTATGAAAAGGGTTTTTATCGTAAACAAGGGATTGATCTGAAGATTCTCAAGGGCGGTCCGGACTTTCCCGCCGCCGAGATGCTTGGTAAAAACCGGACTGATTTTACCACCATGTTTCTCTCCGAAGCGATCCAGCTACGGGACAAAAAGGTCCGTCTGGTCAATATCGGTCAGCTCATGCAGCGTTCCGGATTCATCCTCGTCGCCAAGAAGGGGAGCGGCATTTCCAAGCCAGCGGATTTACAAAACAAGAAGGTAAGCATGTGGCCGAATTTCCAGGTTCAGCCCCGAGCCTTTTTTCGCAAATACGGCATCGAGGTCAAGACCGTTTCCCAAGGGGCAACGGTCAATCTGTTTTTGAGAGGCGGCGTCGATGCCGCTTCCGCCATGTGGTACAATGAGTATCACACGATCATCAACGCCGGAATCAATGAAGATGAACTGACTACCTTCTTTTTTGACCGGTATGGCCTCAATTTTCCTGAAGATGGTATTTATGTCCTCAAAGAAACCTATGAGCGCGACCGGGGGCTCTGCTGCAAGTTCGTCAAGGCCTCCCTTGCGGGCTGGAAGTACGCCTTTGAAAATCCCGACGAGGCCACGGACATTGTCATGAAATATATCAAAGATGCCCATACCGGCAGCAACCGGGTCCATCAGCGCTGGATGCTCGCCAGAATGAAAGATCTGATGCAACCAGCGGATATCAAGGTTCCCATCGGCGCCCTCAACCCAAAGGATTACGATACGGTTGCCGGAGAATTGCAAAGAAGCGGTCTCATCCAGACAACCCTCCCCTTCGGTGAGTTCTATGCCCCTTGCCTTGAATAACCCCAAAACGGCCGGAAAGGGAGGGCTGGCCTTCCGGATGTCCCTCTTCATCCTGACCAGTGCGGCCTGTATTTTTGTTGCGGCCTTTGGTTACAGCTATTTCTATTCCCGAAATCAGATCCTTACCGATGTGGAAAAGAATGCCGAGATCATAACTATCGCCACGGTGAGCAAGATCGAGATTGTCCTCAACGGGGTGGAGAAGGTTCCCTCCTACCTCGCCCGCTCCCTTGGGAGTTCAAAGCCGGCGCTGTCTGAACTTCAGAAACAGATTATCGACCTGTTGCAAACCAATCCCGAGATTTTCGGTTCCGCCGTCGCCTATGAGCCCTATGCCTTCGATGGTAAATCTCTGTATTCAGCACCTTATATCTGCCGGGGGCAATACGGCGGCCTTGTTCCGTCTTTTTTGGGAAGTGACGAATACCAATACTTTTTTCTGGACTGGTATCAGATCCCCAAGGAGTTGGGCAAGCCGGTCTGGAGTGAGCCCTACTTCGACGAGGGGGCGGGAAACATAATGATGTCCACCTATTCCGTTCCGTTCTATAATTACAAAGATGGAAAGCAGGTCTTCACCGGTATTGTCACCGCCGACATCTCCCTGGAATGGCTGATGGAGACGATCAAAAAGATCTCCTCCCATCAATCCAGTTATTCCTTTCTCATCTCCCGCAATGGCGTATTCGTTTCCCATCCGAACAAAGACTACATCATGAGGGAAAGCATCTTCAGCATCGCGGAAGCCAATAATGACCCGGCACTCAGAGAAATCGGCAGGGATATGATCCGGGGGGGAAAAGGATTTGTGATCCTGAATAAGCACTTCGCCGGTCAGAAGGCCTGGATGTACTATGCTCCCCTGCCTTCTCTGGGGTGGTCGATCGGGGTGGTTTTCCCGGAAGACAGGCTCTTTGCAAGTATCGGCAAACTCGGCGCCATCATTATGGCGATCGGCGGCGCCGGCTTTCTTGCCCTGCTGGTCGTCATCATCGCTATTTCCGGAACCATTACCAAGCCCCTTCGCGTCCTCGCCGACAAGGCGGGTGAAATCGCCCGGGGTAATCTGGAAGTGGAGGTCCCCACCGTCAAGTCCCATGATGAAGTGGCGGCCCTTTCAAACTCCTTCAACAACATGAAGGACGCCCTGAAGGAGTATATCAGCAATCTTGCCGAAACCACCGCCGCCAAGGAACGGATCGAAAGCGAGCTGAAGATTGCCCATACGATCCAGATGAGTTTCCTTCCCAAGCGCTTCCCCCCCTTTCCGGAAAAAGAGGAATTTGAAATCTTCGCCGCCCTGGAACCGGCAAAGGAAGTGGGGGGGGATCTCTATGATTTCTTCCTGATTGACGAGGAACACGTATTCTTTTCCATCGGTGACGTCTCCGGCAAGGGGGTGCCGGCGGCCCTATTCATGGCCGTAACCAAAACCCTGATGAAGGGGATCGCCAGCCAGGCGGTTTTCCCTTCCATGGCCTTGTCCAACGTAAACCAGGAGCTCTGCAAGGATAACGACTCCTCCATGTTTGTCACTGTATTTTGCGGCATCCTGAATTTCAAGACCGGGGAACTCCTTTTCGCCAATGCCGGCCATAATCTCCCGGTCCTGATTTCCGCAGGCGGCGAAATTAGCTGGCTGGAGTCTCCACCGGGTTTCCTCCTGGGAATCATGGAAGACGCTGAATTTGAAACTTCCCGGATGATCCTGACTCCCGGCGACACCTTGTTCCTCTATACCGACGGCGTGACGGAGGCCATGAATCTCCAACAGGAGTTCTTTTCCGACCCAATCCTGCTCGAGACTATCGCCAAATGCCCGGACCAGCGGACACCGGAAACGATCATTGACTGCGTCATGAAGGCCGTCAAGGCGTTTACCGGGGAAGAACCTCAATCAGACGACATCACCATGCTCGCCCTGCATTATCGGGGCAAGGGAGCAGGGAAAGGAATTCATTAGAGAATTCCCATATGCGCGCCCTTTTTATCGACAAGATATGCGACCTGCGAATTGAACGGCACCCCCTGACACCGGGTCATGCACCTGATCCCGTGGTTACAGCCGATGAGATCGTTCTGAAGGTAGCTGCCTGCGGCGTCTGTCATACAGAACTTGATGAAATCGAAGGCCGTACCCCGCCGTCGTTTTTCCCGATCATTCCCGGTCATCAGGTCGTGGGACGGGTTGTCGAAAAAGGGGCCGGGGTATCCCGCCTGCAGATCGGCGACCGTGTCGGCGTGGGCTGGATTTTTTCCGCTTGCGGGGTATGCCCCTGGTGCCGCTCGGACCGGGAGAATCTGTGCGAAAAATTCCGCGCCACCGGCCGGGACGCCCACGGCGGTTACGCGGAATTTATGAAGGTTCGGGAAGCTTTCGCCAATCCTATCCCGGCGGAATTTTCAGACAGCGAGGCGGCCCCCCTGCTGTGCGCCGGGGCTATCGGCTACCGATCCCTGCGACTGGCAGGTATTCAGGACGGTCAAACCCTGGGACTGACCGGCTTCGGCGCTTCCGCCCACCTTGTCTTGAAGATGGTCCGTTATCAATATCCGACGTCGGACGTATTTGTCTTTGCCAGGAGCGAGCAGGAACGACTATTTGCCAGGGACTTGGGAGCGGTCTGGTCGGGAGACACGGAGGATACCCCGCCGGAACAGCTCGATGCCATCATTGATACCACCCCTGTTTGGCGACCTATTGTCGCCGCCCTGAAAAACCTCAAAAGCGGCGGTCGTCTGGTTATCAATGCCATCCGGAAGGAAGACGCGGACAAGGAAAGCCTCCTGGGATTGGAATATCCCCGGCATCTGTGGCTGGAAAAGGAGATCAAAAGTGTCGCCAACGTAACCCGCCGGGATGTTCGGGAATGCCTTGATCTTGCCGCCCGCATCCCCATCAAACCGGAATATCGGGAATATGACCTGGAAGACGCGAATCAGGCTTTGCTGGAACTCAAGGAAAGTAAGATCAGGGGGGCCAAGGTCCTCAGGATATAGTTAAGAAAAAGGGGTAAACAAACCCATCTCCACCCCGGCCCTCCTCTTGAAGGGGAGGGAGAAAATGGACTTTTGACGAAATCGTCATAAATAGAACCGTCCCCAATATTTAAATATTTATTTTACTGGCGTCGCAAGCAGCTTTTCAATCACGGGAATGTCCGCGCCGGCGACAATATTCCCGTCAATGATAAAAAAAGGCGTTCCCTCTATGCCGAGTCGCATCCCCTGCTCCCGGTGGGTCTTCATCAGGGTAGCCACCTCGGCACTCTCACAGGTCGTCAGGGGTTTTTTGTCAAGCTGACCGCTGAAGGCCTCTTTATAGGCCCCCACACGGTCAGTCGCGCAGAGGATATGTTGAACCTTGTCCGCCGAAGACTTGGAGAGGGGAAAGAAAAAGATATAGCGCGTCATATTCTCCTTTTGGCCCAGGACCTGGAAGGCCTTGCGGCAGTAAGAACAGTTGGGATCCGTAAACTCTATCACCTTATGCCGGCCGGCGCCGATCTTTAACGCCTTGTCGAGAGGAAGGGCCTTTACCCTTTCCAGGAGTATTTCATCTCTTCGCTGCTGGGTAACGTTTTTTCCCTGCTTGGTGATGATATCCCCGGCAACAAGGCATTCCGCCTCCGGGGCATAATAGACGAGTCCCTTATCCGTTACGACTTCGTAGATCCCTTTGATGGGGGTCGGCTGAAGACGTTCAACCTTCATCTTGGGAAAATTATTCTTCAGGGATGCTTCCGGGGTTAGATCGGCCCCCCACGCAGCGGCATTACTGAAAAAAAAGACTGCAATTATGACAATTATTATTCTATTAGACATTTTCACTCCTTCATCGCCGAGACAGGCGAGGCCTCTTTACATACCCAGAGTCGTCAACGACTTGATGATGACGGCGTCGCCGCCTGCTATTATTTATCGACTGGCCGACTCAGGGCGTTAGGTACTGTGTTATTGATCAGGAAAAGAATGTTCTTATTATTTTCCCGGCGATACTCAACCCGGTCCATAAGCTGTCTGACGAAGTAAATACCCAGCCCACCAATGTGACGTTCATCAATATTTAACGAAATATCGGGATCATCGGATGACAAGATATTGAAGGGGATTCCTGAATCCACGATCTTGACAGTTAAGGTTCCCTCCGGACCGGAGTGGCATGATATTTCTACTTCTCCGGGTTCGTCGGGGTAGGCATAATTAAAGATATTTACCAGAACCTCTTCCACGCAAAGTTCGATTTCACTTAACCGTCTGGAATTAAACCCCAGCTTCCTGGTAAAGGATGAGATAAAAGCGATGGATTTCTGAAGAGAGTTCAGATGGGCGGGGACAACGATGTTCTGTACATTATCATCCATAGAAAAAGATCAAAACTGCTTCAGGGCTTCTTCCTCGCTATCGTAAATGGTAAAGATGGAACCGAAGCCTGAAATCTTGAAAACATCCCTGACCGGTCCCTGGAGTCCGGAAAAAATCATCTTGCCTTCCTTGGTCTTCAGAACCTTGGCAATGGCCAGGATACTGCGGAGACCTGCGCTGCTGATATATTCCAACTGGTTCATTTTGATGAGAAAGGTTTTTTCCCCGGCCCCAATCGATTCGGAAAGGTTCTTTTCAAAATCCGGGGCGGTGACGGCGTCAATTCTGCCGCTGACGGAAACGACCAGTACATCCTTTTCTTTTTTCTTGTTGATTTCCATAAGCGCTCCTCAATCTCAGGATTTGATAGGTATCGTTCCCATGCTGGAGCGTGGTAACGATTATTTAATGAAAATTACAGCGAAATTTCTGGCACATTTTCTGAACAATGTCAAAGGCAATTTCTTTTTGAGGAATTGCTCTTGACGAAACCCCTGGATTGTCATACATTTTACCTATAACTGAAAAGAATGGGGAGGCTTTACAAGGTGGATACAAAAAGGCACGAATTAAACATCCAGTTGGCCCAGATGCTCAAAGGCGGCGTCATCATGGACGTGACCAATGTCGAGCAGGCAAAGATCGCCGAAGACGCAGGCGCTGTTGCCGTAATGGCCCTGGAGCGGGTACCGGCGGATATCAGGGCCCAGGGCGGGGTGGCGCGGATGTCTGATCCAACGATGATCGCGGAAATTCAAAAATCTGTTTCAATCCCGGTTATGGCGAAGGCGCGGATCGGTCATTTTGTCGAGGCCCAGGTCCTCGAGGCCATGAAAATCGATTACATCGATGAGAGCGAGGTCCTCACCCCCGCCGACGAAGAATGTCACATCGATAAGACAAAATTCGCCATTCCCTTTGTCTGCGGCGCCAGAAACCTGGGGGAAGCCCTGCGCCGCCTTGCCGAGGGGGCGGCGATGATCCGCACGAAGGGCGAAGCTGGTACAGGCAATGTAGTCGAGGCCGTCCGTCATATGCGCACCATGAACCGGGAAATCCGTCAACTTGTCAGCATGCCCCTCGAAGAGGTGACAGGTTACGCTAAGGTTAATGGCATGCCCTATGAACAGGCGCTGAAGGTGAGGGAGCTTGGCCGTCTGCCGGTAGTCAATTTCGCCGCCGGCGGCATCGCCACGCCCGCCGACGCCGCCTTGATGATGCAGCTTGGTTGTGACGGCATTTTCGTCGGCTCCGGCATTTTCAAGTCCGCCGATCCCGCAAGACGGGCCCGGGCTATCGTCAAGGCCACCGCCTATTTCCGTGATCCCCTAAAGATTCTGGAGGCATCCATGGATCTCGGCGAGGCAATGCCAGGGTTGGAAATCGGCGCCATTCCTGAAAATCAGTTGCTGGCCGGCCGGGGCTGGTAATGATCTTAGGGGAGTCGCAATCATGATCGGAGTTCTCGATCTGCAGGGAGATGTCGTCGAGCATCTCGATCATCTGGAACGTCTGGGGGTAGTCGCACGCCGGGTCAAGGATCCCTCCCACCTTCATAGTCTCAAGGGGCTGATCATTCCGGGAGGCGAGAGTACCTGTCTGGCTCGTCTCCTGAGGATCTTCGGTATCGATGCGGCCATTATGGAGGCCCATGAACGGGGCATGAAAATCTGGGGAACCTGCGCCGGTGCTATCCTCCTGGCCACGCGGATTGTGGATGAAAAACCTTATCTGGGGCTGATCGACATGGAGATCGAGCGCAACAGCTTCGGGAGCCAGCTCGACAGCTTTACCGCTACGGCCTCCATTCCCGGGGTATCCGGCGAGCCCGTCCCCCTGACCTTCATCCGGGCACCCAAAATAAGAAGCGTGGGGCCGGGCGTGGAGATTCTTCTCCAGATGGACGATTACATTGCCGCCGCCGAAACAGCAGGCATTCTCGCAACGGTCTTTCATCCGGAATTAACGAACAATCTCGCTTTCCACCGCTACTTTTCCCGAAAATGCGGCTTGGCGACAAGAGGGGTCCGGCCCCTTGACGACCCCACCTGGACTCCCACCAGTTGGACGCGCCACATCCGTATCAGTACAGGCTGAATTTATGATTGGATCAACAGGATTTTTTGTTTGATTTTGTCAGCTTTTTCACCTTCCTGCCGTTGTTCATAAAAAGCCTGCAGGCGGTTCAGGTAAACCAGGAGGGCCTTCTTCCACCCCTGCCGGGAAGCGGTTTCCACCGCTCCATTCAGCAGTTCCTCGTTTTCATATCCATACCGCACCAAGAGCCCCGTCATGACCAGCCGGGAGAGGGGATCTTCGATCTTCTGGACATCCGCCGCGAGACTACCCCTTCTGGCAGCAAGGATATCATCGACGGTCCGGGCATATTGAGGAGGCAGCAGATTGTTGTCGGTCTGAGAGAAGTTTCCCCTCAGAAAGGCGTAAAACACGGCGTTCGCGGGGTCCGGTTCCGCCGTCTGGATTTTCAGGAAGGCGTCATCCCGAAAAGATTCCAAAAGGGCAACCTGCACGGCATACCGGTTCAGATAGGCCTTGGCCAAAAGATTGAGATCCCCGCTTTTCTTGATCTCATCTACGGCATGCTCGAAATGCAAATCGGCAATGCCCGCCTTTCCTTCCAGGTAGTCCTTCTTGAAATCCTCCATCTGGTTGAAGCTGGCATACGTCCAGTCCGGTATGGGCTGAGAGCCGCTACAACTCATGAGGAGGATCATGAGCAGAGTGACCGGAAGAAGAACCATGATCGAAATTTTATTCTCCTTCATCTGAAAATACACCTTTCTCCCTCCCCTTCAAGGGGAGGGTTGGGGTGGGGATTGGTTGATGTCTTGATCTTCATTCCCCATTGTGACTGCTGCCCGTCATGTCGATTTTTCATAATAGTTACCAGTAAATCACACCAGAGGCAATAAAATGCCGCTCTACGGCAGTTTAATCTTCGGTTCCGATTTAAATGGCATTTTCTTATCCAGCTCGTTAATCAACCGGTTGAGGGAATTCACGGTTGAGTCAACCTCGCTTCTGAGGAGCTTTAAATCCTTTGTCGCTTCCGCTGTGTTTGAACTGATTTTCGTAACGTTGTCAAGGGTATTGCCGATCTTGCCGAGATTGGTCACCAGTTCCCTGAGGATCTTGATGATCAGGGGAATTATCCCGTCCTTTCCATAGAGTTCCTCATCCGTTTTTTTCAGAAGCTGCCCCACCTGATCGGTAATGTTTCTGGCATTCTGCAGGGACACATGTATTGCCTGAACGCTTTTTTCATCTCCTAAGGCCATCTCCAGAACAGATTTCTTGGAGGACAAATATCCTGTTAATTCCGCAGAATGTTTAAGAACCTTGCTCATATCCCCCTGCGGGTCAGCAAGGGAGCCGGTCAGCCGTTCGACATTGTCCGTAATCATAGTTACTTGGTCCAGGATAGGCTGAACCATTTGGATCACATCATTGATATCATTGACTTCTTTCAGAGTGGCAATGGAATTGGGGGACAAAAGAGGGCTGCTCAAGTTTATGGTAGTTACCGTGAACTTCGGAGAACCGATGAGAGGCTTTTCGAGGACGAATTTACTATCGGAGCGGATCCACTTGGCGTGCTGGGTGGGGACTTTGATTTTTATCATAACCATCCCCTTGTCGCTTAGTTCCAGTTCCCCGATTTTGCCGATCTTGAATCCGGAAAAATACAGCGGCATACCAACGGATAAACCGTCTCCCGTCCGGGAGGAAAGGGTATAGGTATTTTCCGGCTGAAAAATGCCTTTTTTATGGGCCATATAGCCGAGGCCGGCCAGGATAAGCAGCACTGTCAAGACAATGAAAAGGCCTACCTTCCATTCCGTTTTAAGCGCCATGGATCATTCCTCCTGTGTATCGCTCTTCATTCCAGAGATAATCAAAGATATGGCATTCCCGAAACAGGCCATCCACCGATGTGAGGACATCATGAATAAAGCGGGTGTCATCAAGGTTTGGCATGATTTTGAATGGTCTGTCGATGACCACCATAGCGTCTTCAACCATTATCGCTCTTATGACCATAACGCAAAACCGCTGTTCTTCTAAAAGCACGGCATTTCTCTTCGCAAGGATATCTTCTAGATGTAGCTTCTTTAAGTGCATCCTGGCAATATCTTCCGCCTCGCGAACCGAGAGGCCCCCGTGATACTGCTTGATCAAGGCGATGTTGCTCAGCACGCTGAGATTGGATATCAGGGGTGCATCCAGAGAGACCAGACCCAGGCAGCGTTTTTCCTGTGCCATGATTTCGCAAAGTTCTTTGTCCAGCAGTTCTTCTTTGCTGTACAATCTTAAATGAATTTTTCGATCAATGAGACGACGATTAATGAGACCACCTCGATAATCATAATTGCAATAAAAACATTGACCATACCCTGGAGGACGGAAACGGGAATGCTGGTCAGCTCATCCGTGGCACGTATGCCGTAACGGATCGGGATCATGAAAATAAAAAATCCCATGGTCGCACATTTAAACAGCATCACGATGATATCGGAAAATTTTGCCGATACCAGGAGGACCGTCACATAGTCGTTCATACTCATATTAAATAGTAAAGCCGAAAAAATCAGACCGCTGGTAAGAACAACGATGGAAAACAGCCAACTAAGTAGTACGATCGAAAGGATGCCACTGAGAATACGCGGCAGGAAAAGATAATTGATCACATCGATGCGGAAGATATGAAGGGTATTCAGCTCTTTATTGACCTTCATGACGGCGATTTCCGCATTGACGGCCGAGCTTGAACGCAGGGCGATAAGGAGGACGGTGATGAAGGGGGCAAGTTCCGTGACTACAAAACCCATGAGTAACTGGCCGAAATAGTCAAAAAGACCCAGGTGGATCAGATACTGGCCGATGAGACCGATAACAATTGCCCCAAAACCAACAGCTACGGCCAAAACAAGAGGCAGGATCTGGACGGAGGTGAAATAGATCTGATTGATCAGGACCATGCGGACCGCGCTGTTATAAGCCCGGACATCAAACATGCGAATCAGGATTTTGAAGGCAAAAGTAAGGTTGTCCAGGGAAGAACGGACAGCATGCAGGCCTGATCTGCCGATTTGTTCGATGGCTGTCGTCATGGCTGTTTCCAGTTTTTATAACGTCCCTTAAGGCAAGTCCTGCTTCCGCTTTCAGTCCTTATATCATGTTTGCGAAATAAGCCTCAAGGAGGATTATTTGGTCAGCAACAGAAGAAAAAAGGGGCCGGGGGGCGCTTGAATGATCGTGTCGCTGAATCCGGCCCTTCCGGCGATGGTCTTTAATTCCGCCGCGGTATAGCTCTTCCCGAAGACCACATTCCTCAGAATCCACCGCATCAGCGCATCCCAGATATACCATGCTCGGTATTTTTCTGAAAAGGCAAGGAGCTCTTCCGGAGACGCGGACCTGTCGGCCTCGGAAATAAAAGCTTGTCCCCGGGGACAAAGGACTCGCCTGATCTCGGATAGCCCCTGGACTGGATCCGGCCAGTGTTTAATGGAATTGACGCTTATAACCCTGTCGAAGGCAGCCTCCGGAAAGGGAAGCGCCATGGCGTTACCCTGCTGGAATGTACAATTGAGAACCTGCTCCTTCTTTTTCAGCCGGTTTGCAGCCCGCACCTGCATCAGGGCATAGTCGATCCCGACCACGACGGCGTTGGGATTCGCCTTCGCCAGACGAAGACTCACCACTCCCTCCCCCGCACCAACATCGAGAATCCGGGCAGGAGCGCCCTTGCCCGCATGTCTGATTACAGAATCAAAATAATCCGCTGCGGCTTTAAAAATCAAGCGGTTGTATACCGGTCCCTGAAAGAGATCCCATGCCCATGCCGAGTCATGAATCCGCTTCAGGAGACCTTTATTATCTGGTGCGATGGCGCGCCCCCTTTATCCACGATGCAGTGTCCTGTCTTTTCTGTACCGCCCATTTTGCAGCGGGTGTTTTTGCCTGAGATAACAAACGTGCTTCCATCATGACGCATTCGCAAAAAGCAATTTTCTCCCTCCCCTCCAAGGGGAGGGTTAGGGTGGGGAGAGGCGATATGGGTTAATTTTTTGCGAAGCCGCCAATTATCTATGTTGTTTTATTTCGCCCTGTCAAGGGTCTTTTACCTGATCTTTTTTTGTTCCCTTCTTGACGGCAGGAGTAAATGTCCCTATAATTCAAGATATCAAAGCCGCAGGAGAAATCCATGAAGATATGCAGATGTCTTACGGAAGATGGTCAGATCCATTACGGTTTGCACAGCCCCGAAGCCTCCGGAACAATGCAGGTTCTCGAGGGAGACATCTTTAACTCTCTCACGCCTACGGACAAACATTTGAAGATTTTGTCATATTTGTCCCCAGTAGTGCCGCCGAATATTTTCGCCCTTGGATTCAGTTATCGCAAACATGCCGATGAAACAGGAACAGATGTTTCTCCCTACCCGGTAGTCTTTATAAAGGCGAACACTAGTGTTACCGGTCACGACACCTACATCTTACTTCCGGCCGCAGGACCGGATCAGGTGGATTACGAAGGAGAACTTGCCGTCATCATCAGGAAAGAGGGAAAGAACATCAAGGTGTCAGAAGCAATGAATCATGTCCTAGGTTACACTTGTGCCAATGATGTAAGCGCTCGGGACTGGCAATTTGAAAAACAGAAAGGACAATGGACCAGAGGAAAAGGATTTGACACTTTTTGCCCTTTAGGTCCCTGTCTCGTTACCAGAGATGAAATTCCGGACCCCAACCGTCTCCGCATCATGACGATGATCAATGATCAGGTTGTTCAAGACGCCAGCACTGCCGGCATGATTTATAACATTGCGACCATAGTCAGCGATTTGAGTCATTCCCTGACATTATTACCGGGAACGGTGATTCTAACCGGAACACCGGAAGGCGTTGGCTTTACAAGACAACCCCCGCTTTTCCTTCGGGAAGGCGATCGTGTGACTGTCACAATCGAAGGTATCGGAACCCTGGTAAATGGGGTACAGAGAGAACCACTTTAATACATGTTCATAGATATTGAATTTTCCCGGAATGTATGGTAGGGCGCTGCCCGTAGTAACAAATCGTCAAATGATAGTTTCATGGTCGCTTTGTTGTAGCTTATAAAGAATTCGGAGGATATATTCAATCCATGGCAAACAAGAACCGTAAAACCTTTTTCATGTTTCTCCTGGCTTGCCTGATCGGTTTTTTCATTGTTTCCGTTGTAGAAGTGCTTCGGTCCTCTTTCCTCGTACCGACCGGGACGGATGTGCAAACAGCCTCAGCGGTATCACCGGGCGATACCTCTAGAACGCCGGGATCTTTTGCGGATCTTGCCGAGAAGGTCAAACCATCTGTCGTCAATATCGGCACCACAAAAGTACTAAAAGGAGGCACGCGTTCTCCTTTCGGAGGCGGTGCGCCTTTTGATCGTTATTTCGGTGACGAATTCTTTAACCGGTTCTTCGGAGACACGCCGCGCCGGGAATTCAAGCAACAAAGCCTCGGGTCCGGCTTCATCATCAGTTCTGACGGTTACATCTTTACAAATAATCATGTTGTGGAACATGCGGATAAAATCCTCGTCAAATTGTCTGACGGCAGAGAGTACGAAGCTAAGATAATCGGCAAAGACGTGAAAACAGATATCGCCCTGATCAAGATCAAGCCCAGCGAAAGCTTGCCCGTTGCGGAAATCGGCGATTCCGACAAACTCCGCGTCGGGGACTGGGTGCTGGCAATCGGCAATCCCTTCGGTCTCGAACAGACCGTAACAGCGGGTATTGTCAGCGCCAAAGGCCGGGTCATCGGGGCTGGTCCGTATGATAATTTTATCCAGACCGATGCCTCCATCAACCCGGGTAACAGCGGCGGACCGCTTTTTAACATGGAAGGAAAGGTGATTGGCATCAACACCGCTATTGTAGCCCAGGGACAAGGTATCGGTTTTGCCATTCCCATCAGCATGGCAAAAAACATCCTCCCCGATTTGAAATCCAAGGGAAAGGTCTCGCGAGGCTGGATGGGTGTTTCTGTGCAGGATATTACGGAAGAAATGGCAAGATCCCTTCAGTTAAAGGAGCGTAGAGGCGCCATAATCTCTGAAGTATTCAAGGGAGATCCGGCGGAACGCGCCGGAATCAGGGCGGGCGACATAGTTACGGAAATTAATGGTCGGAAAATCAAGGACACTCATGACTTGCTGCTTTCCATCGCATCCTTCCATGTGGGGGACAAAGTCAGTATCAAGGTTATCCGTGACGGCAGGGAAATGACATTCCAGGTGACTGTCGTTGAGCGGAAGGACCAGCCTGAAGTGGCAGCCGCGAAGGGCGGCGCCTATGAACAATTTGGTCTTGCCGTCGAGGACATTACGCCGGAAATCGCCCGTTATCTAGGAATTCCCAAGAAAACGGGGATTATTGTCGTCCGCGTGCAGAGCGGCAGCCCTGCCGATGAGGTAGGAATTCAACCTCAAGACATTATCCTTCAGGTCAACAAGACGAGGATTGCTTCCGTGAAGGATTATATTCGCGAGGTCAGCAAGAAGGCAAACAAGGGAAGCATCATGCTTCTGATCAAGAGGGGACAGGCGACCTTCTTTGTAGCGCTGCGCAAATAGGACAAGATCACAAAAAGTCTTAAATACCAACTTTCGTCACTCCGGACCCCGTATCAGGACGGGGTAAGCCCGATCCGGAATACAGCTCATTATTCATTTTCCTGCTGATGAAATCTTTGAAAAACAATCCCTTCCGTTATTCCGGCCTTGACATGCAGCCTGCCCCATACTTGCTACGGGGGAATCCCCCCGTAGCGGCTTGAAAATAACGGATCCCGGCCTTCGCCGGAATGACGATAGAAAGACTGAAATGGAATTTTTCCAAAGGTCTACTGATATGAATAGGAGGGAACAGCAGACCGCCCAGTGGCTTATCGCCGCCTACCATGCCCTGTATGATCACTTCGGAAACCTCCGCTGGTGGCCGGGAGATTCTCTTCTGGAAATCATCGTCGGGGCCATCCTGACCCAGAATACAGCTTGGAAAAACGTGGGAAAAGCCATCGCCAACCTCAAAACAGCGCACCTGCTTTCTACGGATGCGCTGCTGGCGATGCCGGAGTCCGACCTTGCCGAATTGATCCGACCTTCAGGATACTACAATATCAAGGCCCGAAGGCTGAAATCCTTCTTCGCTTTTCTTCGGGATTGTTTTCATGGAAGCCTGGATGTCATGTTTGGAGAGGAAACCCTATTTCTTCGCGAAAAGCTGCTGCAGGTCAAGGGCATTGGCGAGGAGACGGCCGACAGTGTGCTCCTCTATGCCGGAGGGAAACCGGTCTTTGTGGTGGACGCTTACACCCGCAGGGTCCTGACGCGGCACGGAACCATCCGGGAAAGAATCTCCTACGGGGAGATACAGCGCCTCTTCATGGAGCATCTCCCCGCTGACGCCCCTATGTACAATCAATACCACGCCCTGCTGGTCAACACGGGCAAAAACTACTGCAAGAAAAAACCCCGATGCCAAGAGTGCCCCCTGAACCAGCTCGGCAAGCTGCAAGTACCAGATATCTATCGTTAATAGCAATTTGTTTCACGTGAAACAGCGCCCTGTCTCACACATCGTCCTGATGGGACCTTTGAAAAACACCCCCTTCTGTCATTCCGGGCTTGACATGCAGCCTGCCCTGTATTTGATACGGAGGAATCCAAATAATGACTTGAGAATGCTGGATTCCGGCCTTCGCCGGAATGACGATAGGGAAACTGAAATGGAATTTTTCCAAGGTCGCCTGATGCCTTCTGCGCCATCCTTTTCCGGCACGGCCTTCCTAAGCCAGCATACCCCCGTCCACAGGGATGCATGCCCCCGTCGTATAGGATGCGGCGTCGGAGACGAGATAGAGGGCCAATCCCGCCATCTCTTCAGGTTGAGCCGCCCGGTTCAGGGGAATCATGGGGAGGATGATCTTCATGATCTCGGGACTCTGGATCATGAGGGCGGAAAATTTTGTGTCCGTCAGGCCGGGGAGAATGGCATTGACCCGGATATGGAAAGGCGCCAGTTCCTTGGCGAAAGACTGGGTCATGGAGATGATGCCTGCCTTGGTTATGGAATAGATCCCCTGGAAGGGCGCCGGACGAATGCCATTGACAGACGCAACATTCACGATGACCCCACCGCCCTGCTCCTTCATGATTTTCGCCGCATACTGGCTCATGAAGAAATATCCTTTCAGATTTACGTCCACCGTCTTGTTCCAGGCCTTCTCATCGGCGCTGAGAACATCGCCGAAGAAGGGATTTGTTCCCGCGTTGTTTACCAGGATATCCAGTTTGCCGTATTCGCTCCGGATCTGGTCAAATAGTTTAGCGATCTGGTCCATTTCACCCAGGTGACAGGCAAAAGCAGCGGCGTTCCCTCCCCCGGTCGCAATCTCCTCTGCGACCCGCTTCAGTCCCTCTGCCCGTCTCGCCGTCAAGATTATCCGGGCCCCATGCTCGGCAAGTGTTTTGGCAATAGCCTCTCCGATGCCACGACTGGCTCCCGTCACTAATGCGGTGCGACCCGCCAGTGAAAATATGTCTTTTTTCATCACTCCTCCTTCTCAGCGTTATGAAAGATTCGCGGATTTTGCATAGCCGCAGCAAAGCCGTTTTTCAAAGGTCCTATAGCAACTATATTTCCCCTGTCCTCATGACCTGCAGTGCCTTTTTTTCCAGTACATGAACGGCAAAGATCAACATCCCAAACCTCTTGTCCTTCGTCTGTCCGTGATAAAAGCGATAGTATATCTGTTGGGCGATCACAGCGAGGCGAAATAGTCCGAAGGCATAGTAAAAACTCATGTTCCCTTCCGACAGCCCCATCTTTGTGCAGTAAACGCTGATCACCTCTGCCCTGGTCATCATCCCGTCCAAATGGGTCGGAATCAGGCGGATCGCCTGCATTTCCTGAGGATCATCGCTGTTGATCCAATATGCCAGAGCTCCCCCTAAATCCATAAGGGGATCGCCGATGGTCGCCATCTCCCAGTCGAGGACGCCGATGATTCGCAAGGGATCTTCCGGGGCAAGGACGACGTTGTCAAAGCGGTAATCGTTGTGAATTACTGCGGGTGCTGGAGATATTCCCGGCATCCGTTCATGAAGCCAGGCCATGACATTTTCATATTCCGGGGCATCAGGCGTCCGGGCCCCGCGATAGCGCTCCGACCAACCTTTTACCTGCCTGCCTACATATCCCTCCGGTCTTCCCAGCTCTGCTAACGCCGTTTCTCTGTAATTGACACGATGCAGCTCGACAAAAACATCGATAAGTCGTCCGCACAGTATTCGAGCCTCGTCTTTAGACAGGGTCATGCCTCTGGGCAGTTCCTTGCGTGGAATAATCCCTTTCATCCGCTCCATAACGTAGAACGGACAGCCCATGACGGATTCGTCCTCCGTATACGCGAAGGCCTCCGGGCAGTAGGGGAAAAGGGGCCGCAACGCCTTCAGGACCCGATATTCCCTTCCCATGTCATGGGCCGTTCGTACCTTCCTGCCGAATGGCGGCCGTCTCAGGACGAATTCACGCTCTCCGGCAGTGATTAAATACGTAAGATTCGAATGTCCGCTTGGAAACTGGCCAATCGTAATCTCCCCGGCCAAGCCGGGAATGGCGTCTTTCAAGTAATTCTCAATCCGGCGGAGGTCCAGATCTTCCCCTTCCCGAACAGGTTTAGCCGCATCGATTACGCTCATATTTTTTCCTCTAACCTTGACAAACTCGCAAATAATCCATATCTTCATTTTGTGTCATTCCCGTGAAAACGGGAATCCAGTGCTTTTAACGGATTACTGATTTTCCGGATTCCCGCCTGCGCGGGCATGACGACTTTTTACGGGGGCTTCAACATTCATCCAATCCCGCTTTTCTTCTTCATGATCCGCTTGGCCACCGACATCTTGTGGACTTCATCGGCGCCGTCATAAATCCGCGCCGCCCGTTCATGGCGATAGAAAAAGGCGATGATCGTGTCATCCGTCATGCCCAGACCGCCGTGGACCTGGAGCGCCCGGTCGATAACCTTCTGGAGGACATCTGCCACATAAAACTTGATGAGGGAAATATCGTCTCTCGCCTCTTTGGCGCCGAGGTTTTCGATCTTCCAGGCCGCATGAAGGGTCATCAGCCGTGCCGCCTGGATCTCTGCCGCCGACTCGGCTACCCATGCCTGAATAATCTGCCTGGTCGCGAGGGTCTTGCCGTCCATCGCTATCACCCGTTGGGTAGCTCGCCGGCACATCAGTTCCAGAGCCCGCTGGCAGATGCCGATCCAGCGCATGCAGTGGTGAATCCGTCCCGGTCCCAGCCTTTCCTGGGCGATGACAAACCCCCATCCTTCGGGCCCTAGCAGGTTTTTCTGGGGAACCCGGCAGGATTGATAGAGGATTTCGGCGTGGCTGAAGTAATCGCTACCGGCGTGACCCATGACGGAAATGTTGCGCACCAGGTTGAAACCGGGGGTATCGGTCGGAACAATGATCATGCTTGCCCGCAGGTGCGGTGCCTCCCCGGGATTGGTCACGGCCATGACAATGGCAAATGTCGACCCATCCGCTGCCGTGCTGTACCATTTCTGGCCGTTGATCACATAATCCCCTCCGTCCTTTATGGCCGTCGTATCCATCATGACGGGGTTTGAGCCCGGCATATCCACTTCGGTCATGGAAAAACAGCTCCGGATCTTCCCCTCCACAAGGGGCGACAGGTATTGCGCCTTCTGGGCTTCCGTCCCGTATTTGTGAAGGATCTCGATATTTCCCGCGTCGGGGGCCTGACACCCGAAAACATAATGCCCCAGAGGGCTTCTGCCTAAAACTTCCGAAACGAGGCCATGCTCCATGAGATCCAGTCCCATGCCGCCAAATTCTTTGGGATGATTCGGAGCCCACAGTTCCATCTGTTTGACTATTCGGCGCTTTTCTTCCAATTCCGGCAGGAGGTCCCGAAATTCCTTCCTTAAAAACTCCGGCTCCAGGGGTATCAATTCCTTCTCGACGAATTCCCTCATCATGCCGATGATTACCTGCATCTTTTCAGTGATGGTAAAATCCATATATTCTCCTTCTTTCCGCTACCGGTAGGTGACCAGAGAGGCATCCCTTTCCAGATCCAGATGAGCCCTGGCATTAAAAGACGTCAGACTGATCTGCTCTGCGTTATAAACAAATGTTGAAACCGAGGTGTTGACGATATGCCACACCACCCGCAGGGTGCCCGCATCGGAGATGCCCGTGGCCATCTGGAAGGCCGCCGATATAGGGCCACCGGATGTAAAAACCAGGATGGTCTTCCCCCGTCCGTTTTCCGCCATGACCTTGCTTATCCCTCTCCCGACCCTTTTCCGGAAATCCTGCCAGGAGGTAACCCCGGATATTTCTTTATCCCCGGTAATCCAGCGCAGGATCACCTTCTCGAATATCCGCTGAAAGGCCTTTTTATCATTGTATAAACGCGCCATGTCCGCTTCCATGTCCGGATCGTCCTGGGCTATATCCCTGACCAAGGCCTTCAGAATACCTTTGGAATCATATTCATTGAATTCCGGCAGGATTTGCAGGGCAGGTATCGCCCTCCCCGCCTCACGATAACAGGAGAGCACCTTTTCGGCCGTGTCGATCTGCCGCTTCATCTCTCCCGCATAGACCGTGTCAAATTTCTGGTCGATTTTTAACAGATATCTGGCCAAAAGTTCCGACTGGATAAAGCCCCTTTCGGATAACCGATCATAATGATCCGTCCCAAAGCTCGCCTGGCCATGACGAATCAGGTACAGGGTGCTCATGACGCCCGGCCCTCGTCCCGGCTATTTTCCCGCGTTAGCCAGTCCTGATAGTCCGCCATCTTCGCCAGGGCCTTGACCGCCCGCTCCGGGGTTAGAAAGGCTAGCCCCTTGTAGGGGCTCCCCGGCACATCCGTGACGGTCTTGGTATTTTCGTCTTCGAGAAGAATCACCCCCAGGATAGGTTTCCCATATGTTTCCATGAGTTTGGCGCTTGTTTCATAAAAAGCCTTTTCTCCCAACAATTCTTTTTCCATGCCCAATTTCAGGAATTCTTTGGGATAGTTCGGGTCCGCCGATGATACAGACTTGATCATATTATTGACAAAATAGGCCCTGCCCACTGCCCCGAGGTGAATAACGGCGTCGCACTGATCCCACTTTACGAGGGCCTCCAAAACTTTCAGGGGCAGGGCGGGGTCAAACTGTCCGACCAGATCCACAGGATTGGAGCGACTCCAGTAGGGGGGCAGGATCTTATCGATTTCCGCGATGACATCATCGGTCAGATGGGGTACTTCGAGACCCGATTCGACGCAGAGGTCGGTAGCCACCACTCCCCAGCCACCACCCAGGGTCAACATGGCCACCCGCTTCCCTTTCGGAAGGGGCAGCGAAGAAAATGCCGCCGACAGATCAAGGAGGTCCATGGGCTGATCCGCTATGACCACCCCTGTCTGGCGACAGGCGGCATTGAAGATTTTGATATTGGAGGCCATGGCCCCCGTGTGGCTTGCGGCGGCGCGATTGCCCGCTTCGGTGCGGCCACCCTTGAGGACAATCACCGGCTTTTTCCTGGCTACGCGCCGGGCGGCGGTAAAGAAGCGCCTTCCGTCTTTTATGCTTTCTATATAGAGGACCACCGTCTTTGTCAGGTCATCGATTTCGAAGCCGTACAGATAATCCTCAATCGTAATCATGGCCTCGTTTCCCGATCCGGAGAAGGCACGGATCCCGATTCCTTCCCGCTCGGCAAAGGCCAGGAGCTGGGTTCCCAGATTGCCTGATTGGGCCACCAACCCGATCGAACCGGTCTTGGGCCAGACGGGGGTTCCGGTACAGTAGAATTTTCGGTGGGGATTAATGATACCCATGGTGTTCGGTCCCAGAATCACAATCCCTGCCTCAGCGGCTGCTTTGACCAGATCCCCTTCCATTTCCCGCCCTTCCTCACCCATTTCACTGAATCCCGAGGAGATAAGGAGCATATATTTGATCCCCTTGGCTTTGAACCGGGGGATTATCTCCCGGACCTGGGCCGCGGGCAGGGTGACGACGCCGAGGTCCACTTTACCCGGGATATCGGCGATGGACAGATAGACCTTCCGCCCCGCTATATCTTGACCTTTGGCATTGACCAGATAAATCTCCCCTTCATATCCCCCCGTCACCAGATCGGTCAGGAGCAGATGGCCCCATTTGCCAAGCTGACCGGAGGCTCCGATGAAGGCAATGGAATGAGGGTGAAATATCCGGGCAATATCCTCTGTTTTTACGGGCGGTCTTTCCGCTCCTGCCGCCGGCCGTTCGCCCAGAACAATCAGGGCGTCAACGGCGCATACTGACCCATCGGGCCTGATCAGGAGGGGATTGATATCCACCTCGGTAATCTCGGGCCGTTCGATACCCAGGCGGGACAGACCGGTGATCGTTTGGACGAGCTGCTCCCGCCGGGCCGCCTCCTCCCCGCGAAAAGGGCCCAACAGGGCTCTGGCCCGCAATTCATCGAGCATCATCTCCGCCTGCACGTCGCTTATCGGCGCTACCCGGAACACGGCATTACCAAGGGCTTCGGTAAATATTCCCCCCAATCCGAACATGACGACGGGACCAAACAGGGGATCACAGAACAAACCCGCTACAAACTCCCTTCTCCCTTTCACCATAGGCTGGACGAGAAATCCTTCGAGATCCTGACCGGCGCCCTTCGCAATTTGCCCAACCGCTGCCCGTACCTGCTTTTGGTCATGCAGATTCAGGCAAACCAGTCCTTTTTCCGTTTTATGGGTCAGACGTGACCCCAGCCCTTTGAGAACAACAGGGTAGCCGACCCTTTCCGCCGCCTCCACCGCTTCATCACCGGTGAACACCGCCGCTTCTTCCACAACGGGGACGCCATATTCCTTCAATATGTTTTTGGATTCCGCCTCGGTGAGGGTAGTTCTTCCCGCAGCCTTTGCCTTTTTGATAACATCAAAATTGTTCATTACTTCTCTCCTTGATAACTTTCAATCGCCCCGCCTCTCAAGGACGCGATGGTTATGTAAGGCTTAGGTTTCCTTGCATAACGGGCCAAGTACTTATCACGCATCGCTCATGACTGCAAATATGAATACTTTTATACTTATTTTTCAGATTTACCTATCAATCTAGCTACGCTTCCTTCAATTATTACGTTGCGGTCACCGTTTTGTCTGACTTCAGGAACCTTTAATCTCGTTCTATGGCCTCGACCCGACACGGTACATACCGGTGCATGGGCGTCCCCAACCAGTCACGGTTCGTATTTTTCGTCAGACGGTTCACGTTCACGCCGTAAACCTTACCGTCATAGACCATGCCGAAGCCATGCGGGATTACCACATGTCCTTTGTGAGCCATGCCCGTCATTTCCACCTCGATCTCTACGGAGCCGGCCTCCGTTGTTACCCGGACCCGCTGACCGTCTGTCACATTCAATATCTCGGCATCGTCGGCATGCATCATCAGGGTGCAGGCACGCTTGCCCTCATTCCACGCGGGATTGCGCATCAGGGTATTGGCGTTCATGCTGAAGTGCCGACCGGCCATAAGGACCAGGGGATATTCCGGGTCCGGTGTCAGGGCCTCCTCCTCATGCTCCGGGTCCAGGCTTTCCAATTCGACCCTCAGTTCCGGGATCACGAGATTGATTTTCCCGTCCTCCGTCCGAATTTCGGAAAGGTTGTCCTCATGATCGACTTGACCGATCCAGAGTCCCTCGGGATGGTCGACTATCTTCTGAAACAGTTCTTCACCCATACCCATCCCCGGCGTGAATCCCGCCCGGGCGGCATTTTTGCGGAAGGACTTGGGAACAGTCTGCATCATCCCCCACAGGGCGGCCAGATGCACGGACCCCTTGGCCCGGCCCAGGGTCTTGCCGAGAATAAACGGCATGGCACCCATGGCCGCCGGTTTTTTGACGGCATAATCCATAAGGGCGAGACCATAAGCGATATGGTCTTCTTCAGCCGCTCGGTAAAGACTGTCGGGAATGGGCGGGATCAGGCCCAGCCGGTCCGCCAGGCGCAGGTGGATCTCCCCCAGTTCCAACTGCTCCCCATCAGGTTCGATGATCGGCCGTCGCATTTGAAAGAAGACACCGGGGAAGGAGAAGGGGAAAAAGGTCCCATCCCAGGACTCATAAGCGGACCTTGACGGCAGGACATAATGGGACAGGACCGCCGTCTCCGTCATGGCGAGTTCCGCTGTCACCAGGAGCTCCAGGCGTTGGAAGGCCTCTTCGTAGGCCGTCGTGTCCGCATAGGAACGTAGGGGATTCGCCCCGGATACGATGACCGCCCGGAGGCGCTCAGGGTGGTCGGAGAGGATCTCCTCGGGCATGGCGTTGGGGGGGAAACAGCCCACAACGGCGGGGATATTCGTGGTGACGGTCCGCAAGGTCTTGGGGTCTCGCTCGTCGGAATGGGATCCTAAAGGCATCATCAGACCATGAAAGACGTTACCGCCCCGGACACCGATCCGTCCGCAGATCGACAGGAGGGTGACGGCCAGGTACGACGATACGGCGCTGTGGCGGTTCATCATGATCCCCAGGTCATAGCGCAGACAGGACTTCCGGGTGGCAAAGAGACGACAGATTTCGCGGATTTGGTCGTAGTCAAGGTTGCAGGTTTTTATGGCCTGCCGGGCATCGAACTCCATGAAGAGTGGGCGGATGTCGGCCAGACCGGAGGTGTGCTTCTCTATGTAGACCCTGTTCTCCCAGCCCTCCTGGAGGATGATAGCGATCATGGCCCGCATAAGGAGGGCATCCGTCCCCGGACGGATAGAAAGATGGATATTGGCAGCCTTGGCCGTCTCAGACCGGCGCGGATCAATGACAACGAGGAGTTTGTCCGGATCTCTGGCGATCCGCAGGAGTTGTTTCGGGGCCTGGGGAATCTGGTGGCTCTGCATCCCGTTCCAGCCGAAGACCAACAGAAAATCCGTCTCCTCCGCATCGATCTCCGCATGAATATTCTGGCGGCCGTGCATCCGGCCGTTGACCCAGAACATCCCGGAGAACTCCTGGGTCAGGGCACTGTAGTGGTAACGCGATCCCAGACCACGCATCAGGCGCACGCCGAAGGCCGCCTCGAAGTGGCACCCCTGGCCGCCGCCCCCCATATAGGCGAAGGATCGCGGCCCGTGCCGTTCAACGATCGCTCTTAGTTTCGCCCCGATCTCGTCAATGGCCTGCTCCCAGGAGATCCGCTCAAATCTGTCCCCTACCCGCTTCAGGGGATACTTCAGGCGGTCGGCATTGTGCTGGTGGTTGGCGATATTCATCCCTTTCCGGCAGACGTATCCTTCACTGCGGACGTTGCTCTTGTCCCCCCTCACCTTCACGATGCGGTTGTTCTCCACCTCAACTTCCAGACCGCAGTTCTGCGGGCAGAGGATACAGCCGGTCTTGTGTATGGTTCCCATGAGTCACTCCTTCTTTGTCCAACTTCGATTTGCCCGTCACCCGCGGTTTGCCTGATCCCGGAGTTTCCGGATCAGTTGCCGCAGCTCCTCTCTTTCGCGTTCCGTCAATACTTCCAGAAATTCCCGGTTGGCCTCGGCAATCAACGGAACCGCCTCGCCCGCCAGCGTCCTTCCCCGCTCCGTCAGGTGAATCTTGATGGACCGCCGGTCGGCGGGATTGCCTCGGCGTTCGACGAACTGAGCCGCCTCCAGGCGATCGATAATTCCCGTCAGAGTCGCACTGTCCAGTTCCGTCCGTTTTCCCAGCTCACGGGAAGTGATTTGGTCTTCATCCCTGATAAAGCCCAAGACCATGGCCTGAACCGGCGTAATATTCAGATCTGCGACCTTCTGACTCAGAAAGCGGCTCCCGATCTGATTGGCCTTTGCCAGTTGGAAAAAAATGCAATTCTCTAATTTCACTTATTATTTACCACTTTGCTTGCTTGCAATTTACTTGTATGCAAGCATAATAGAGGAGGGTGATTTTGTCAAGCGGATATACGGGATCGCACACCGCTCTTCACTACAAATATCATCGATTTTAACCTTATATTTATTGACTTTTCCCGCTAATGGGGCTACGATTTGAGAAATGTTGTGTCGTGTTCACCGGCGTGTTGAGTTTTCTCTCCGCCTGAATCCGATGCTTATAGTTGACGCGTTCGCAAATACTCCGGAAATCCTCTCCCGCAAGGGGAGGGGGAATATTAGTTTTTGCAAAAGCGTCAGAATTAACACTCTTCATTTTTAGAAAGGAGGATTTACTTATGTTTGATGCGTTAAGAAAAGCGGTGCTGTTCGGCGCCGGATTGGCCGTTATGACGACGGAAAAGATGAGGGATTTTGCCGACGAGCTGGTAAAGCGCGGTGAGATGTCGGAGAAGGAGGCCAGGGAAGCCCTGAAGGAGTGGATGGAGAAGTCAAAGAAGGCCCGCAAGGACATGGAAGAAAAGACGGAATCGGTGGTTAACAATGTCCTGAACCGGATGAATATTCCTTCGCGTTCTGAACTCGACGAACTCAAGGAACGTCTGGCCAAGCTGGAGCAGACCAAGAAAAGCAAAGAAACGGCCTAATCTCAATCATGCGTCTTCGCAGGCTTGGCAGCATCGCCCGAACCTACCGGAATATCAATCGTTACCGTCAGATACTGACGGTCCTGTTCAGGTATGGTTTTGACGGAATCATTGATCGTCTGAATCTGGGTCGCTACATCGAGATGGGAGTGCGCCTTGTTTCCCGGAAACAGCGGGAAGAGGTAGAATCTCTCAGTAATTACGAGCGTTTGCGCATGGCCTGCGAGGAACTGGGTCCTACCTTCGTAAAGATGGGGCAGGTCCTTTCCACCCGCCCGGACCTGATCCCCATCGAGATGGTGGAAGAACTCTCCAAGCTCCAGGATGATGTCCAGCCTTTTCCCTTTGCCGAGGCCAGGATAATAATCGAAGAGGAACTAAAGGCCCCCCTGGAGGACATTTTCGCGTCTTTTGACGAGACCCCGCTCGCGGCAGCCTCCATCGCCCAGGTCCACCGGGCGCGTCTGACCACGGGAGAGGACGTGGCCGTCAAGATTCAGCGTCCGGGGATCCCGAAGACCATCGGCGAAGATTTGGGCATCCTCTTTCAGTTGGCCGGCATGCTGGAGCATTACATCGAGGAGCTTCGTCTCTATCGCCCTACCCGGATTGTGGAAGAGTTCGCCCGGACAATCCGCAAGGAAATCAACTTTAACCTCGAGGCTTCCCACACCGAACGATTTGCCCGGCAGTTTCGTGGAAATCCCGCCATCTACGTCCCCAAGGTCTTCCATCATGCCTCAACGGAGAGGCTGTTGACGATGGAGTATATCGAGGGGATTAAGATCAGCGACATTGCCCTTCTCGAAGCGCGGGGCTATGATCGTACCCTGCTGGCCGCCCGGGGGACGGATCTCATCTTGGAACAGGTCTTCATTCACGGGTTCTTTCATGCCGATCCCCATCCGGGTAATATGCTCGTTCTCCCCGACAATGTGATTTGCATCCTCGATTTCGGCATGATGGGCCATATCGACGCCCGAGACCGTGAACATTTTACGGAGGTAATCATGGGATATGTCTATCGGGACATCCCCAAGATCACCGACGCCGTGCTGAATATCGTTGAATATCAGGATGAACTGGAACGGCGCGCCTTGGAGCGCGACATCACCACTTTCGCCGATCTCCATCTCTACAAGCCCCTCAAGGATGTCCGCATCGGAGAGATCCTCGAAGACCTCCTTGATCTCATCTCCCGCCATCAACTCCGTTTGCCGCCTGACATCTTCTTCATGATCAAGGCCATGATCCAGGTGGAGAGCATCGGCCTTCAGTTGGACCCGGGCTTCGATGTTACCGCCAAGGTCCGCCCCTTCATCAAGCGCCTCATCACGAAGCGTCTCCAGCCGAAGCAACTCCTCCTGCAGGCCTTCGATTCCACTACCACCTTGCTGGGCCATATCCGTGATCTTCCTGAGGATATTCTCGTTACGCTCCGGCAGTTCCGGCAGGGCAAGCTGAGCATGGCCTTTGAACATAAAGGCTTGGAGCATATCATCTTTGAGCTCAACCGCGCCTCTAACCGCCTCGCCTTCGCCCTGATTATCGCCGCTATCGTTATCGGCTCTTCCTTCATCCTTGCCGCCGAGATCGGTCCGTCTTTTTTCGGCTTGTCCATCATCGGCCTCATTGGTTTCTCTTTTGCGGGCGTCCTTGGCCTGGCCCTCCTGATCTTTATCATCCGTTCCGGAATCTTGTAGGTTAGCGCATGCCCGAACTTCCGGAAGTGGAAACCCTTTGTCGTCAGCTCAGGCAGGTCATCCTCGGAGATCAGGTCATAACCGTCACCATCTACGACACCAAGATCGCCTATTTTCCGGCAATGATCGGCAGACAGATAAAAGACGTCCGACGCCGAGGCAAGGGACTGGAAATCGATCTGAGCGGCCCGGTTGTCCACCTTCACTTGCGTATGTCCGGGCGGCTCTTCTGGCAGCCGGATTTTGACCTGCGCCCCCCTCACACCCGGTTTAGTATCGACTTTGCACAGGGCCGGCTTTTGTGTATCGATCCCCGCCGTTTTGCCACCCTGGACCTCCGACACGACGACGAGGCGGGGAAAACTTCCATCCCTAATCTTCTCGCCGGGATCGATCTCGACGCTATCTGTCTCCAAGCCCAACGGCGGCGCCTTCCCATCAAGGCCTTTCTCCTGGATCAGCAGGTCATGCCGGGAATGGGAAATATCTATGCCTGCGAAATTCTTTTTGAATCGTCTATAAACCCGTGGCGGCCGACCTGCGACGTTACCCCGGAAGAATGGCAGAAGATTATAACGGCAACCGGTGATATCCTTAAAATCGCCGTTATATGCCGCGGAACGAGCATATCCGACTGGCGGGATCTCTTCGGCCAGAAGGGTGAATACCAGCACCGGCTGAAGGTCTATGGCCATGAGGGGGAGACCTGCCCGCGCTGTCACGGTCAGGTCGAACGCCGGAAGCTCAGCGGCCGGGGAACCTACTACTGCCCCTCCTGTCAGAAGTAAGGGATACATATAATTGTTAATTGTGATTCCGCCGGAATCTTTTTCAAATTGCCGTTATTTTTTCGTATAGTGTCTCCGGGACTACATCGGCGCCATTCTTGCCATCGTCAAAGACAACACGATAGATGAACCCGTCTCTATATTCTATTTTTATCACCTCGTTCATGTTCCATACGATTCATCCCTCTCCAAAGGAATGGATTTGTTTTATTTTGCTCAAGGGTTGGATGTGCTTTCAATAAATGTGGATAGGAAGTCGGGTCAAAAGGCAGCATTTGCAGAGGAGATTACTGTTGCGCCTTCCGATGCCAAATATCTAGAATTCTGATGGCTTTATCTTCGGGCAGTAGGTGCAGTCCCCGTTCGTATTTGGAGAGAGTCTGCCTCGTCATACCTAATGCCTTGGCCAACTCTGCCTGATGCAAGTAGTTATCGGCCCTGAATTGCCTGATAATCGTTTGATTAGCAATCAGATCCTCTACAGTTTTCGGAATATTAGAAGAGGGATACTCCTGACGGTATTTTCTCCTCCGAACCAGCCGTTTCTGCCCAAACGGTAATTTAGCTTTTTTTTTGGCATCAGCTACCTGCCAGAGGTCTTCCGATAATTTTACGGTGAGCGACGTCTTAAGCCACTCATTAAAGTATCCCCTGCTGCGCGCCATTGGTTCTAAGACTGGAATACTTTCTATCACACCTAAGTCTTCGAGGCGCTGATGGGCTTCGATAAACGCATCAACCGTCTGTCCGGGGTGCCTCCAGTTTATGTCTTCGCCGCAAAAATTCAGAATAGTCTTCGGTGTAGCACTGGGCAGCGCTCCTTTTTTTTCAGAAATAGTACCAACTATTATCCAGTATGTCCCCAGTTTTTTCGTAAAGGCATCATGATAAGGGCTCAGGTGTAACAGAGACTTGCAATAATACCCGATCCAGAACAGCCCCTTGGGATCGAGGAAATGTGAAAGCGCCTGGCCACAACGAAAGCGAAAAGATATCCACTTCTCTCTTCTACGCTTATATTCTATATCCAATATGTCTATGAGCCTGTCCGGTCGTTCCTTTCCGAAGGTAACTTCTCCTCCTGTTTTATAGTCTCTCCAGGACATGGTAAGGCGCATGTCGGCAAGTCGCAATACCTCCTGTTTAAAGTCTTCATAGAGATTCTGCCTACTGCCGTGCCGCACATGAACGCCACGCAATTGAGCAATGTCATCAAGACTGATACTGGCGATTCCTCTCTTCGGATCCTGTAGTTCTCCAATACGCGACATGAGAATCAAGAATACATCTGCAGTCTCAACCGATAAATTATGTACTGCATGTCTCAGGGTCCCAGAATAAATGAAATTAAGGCGAGGTGTATAGTATAGTGCTATGGAATGATGAAAGCGAGTCCCGAAATCGGGTGGTGGTGCAAAAAAGAACATTATATGCCCAGCTTTTGTTTCGTATTTGTAAAATGGGCGACCATATAAGTCAGACGACTCCCACATTCTTTTTGGACCTCCTGCATAAATAGCTCGTAACGCAGAATGTATCAAAGGACTTATTGGAATGAATAGTCTGTTGCTTTCATGATCTAATTTCCTGTTAGGTATCTTATTGATTTCAGAATGAGGTGGGAAATCACGATTATGGCTTCTGAATGTCTTAATCATTTTTATCACTATAAGACGTTAAAAAAATCATGTCTTCATTAAGAGCGAAGTGAAGCAATCTTATGACATATTTAAAAAAGGCGCTTTTCAGATATTGCGCATTCATCAAATAGAAAGCAGCCTAGTACCATGTAACTTTTACAAGTTCGGATAAAGACGCTTCAGTTTGATCCGAGCGTCCGATGTCGTAAATTGCCAGACAATATTTTTCGTGTTGTTATTTCGTTCTTTTTCCCATGCAGCCACT
>Ga0247841_10003415_pt1 | contig 29513 bp, 20 predicted proteins | sample LaCruzMarch2015__2_FD_192410 | JGI IMG/M metagenome (GOLD analysis project Ga0247841, IMG submission 192410) | Freshwater microbial communities from meromictic Lake La Cruz, Castile-La Mancha, Spain - LaCruzMarch2015_18m | ecosystem: Environmental > Aquatic > Freshwater > Lake | place: Spain... | reverse complement strand
ACAATTTTATAAAAAATAATGTTCACTACATTTTTGAAAATTTGAAACAAGAATCCAGTATTCATGCGGGTTTCAGAGGGCCTACCACACTTGAACTGTCAAACTCGGGACATAGAAGTATTCTATGAAGTTTTGCAGTATTAAGTTTTGTGGTCTGTATAACTGGATATTCATTTATAAATTCCGTATTACCAGTACTAACGTGAGTTCGATAGAAAACTGATTTGCGCTTATAAGACTACGTTTGAATTTTTTACAAGTCCGCATATTCTGGAAATGACAAAAATAAAGCTAAATAAGTCCTTATCATATAGTTTTGAAATTTGCTTTTTACTGACCGCTTATAGAAATGTAAACTTTCTCCGGGTATATTCCGGTTTTTCCCCGATAAACATATAAGAATTACCTTAAGAAATAATCCCGGAAATGTAATAAATATATTACTTTTGTATTAGCTTGAAATGAAGTATAATGAGCTAAATCACCTGATTGTTCCATTGCATGGGCGAAAAGAGGTGAAAAAAGGACTATTAAGGGTAATTCTAAAAGAGATCGGAATTGAAATTAAGAAAAGATGAACAAATCGAGGATCAATATTACTATTATAAAAGAAGACTACGGCTACAGCGCTTTTACTCGTGTAAAATCCAAATTTATCAGTACACAGGGAGATAGCCTGGAAGAGCTTAAGAGTAACTTGTTAGATGCTGTGAACCTGGCTCTGCATGAAGATGGTGTTATTTATTACCTGGAAGATTTAAAACTGACCCTGGATCTCGAAAGTTTTTTCACTTTCTACAAAGTCATCAATGCCAAAGCCCTATCAGAGAAAATAGGGATGAACCAGAGTCTTTTAGCGCAGTATATTAGCGGTAATAAAAAGCCCTCGGCTGCGCAGGTAAAGAGAATTATGGGTGGTGTTCAGCAAATAGGCAGGGAATTAGCTGAGATTAAGTTTTTATTTTGACCGGCAGCATGGACTAATTTTCATGGACGATTTTACATGGACGATGGACGATTTTTCATTTTTTGAACAGGTCCAAATACTGCTCAAAAACGAAAATGCGGTTTCTTTTAAAACCGGTTTGTTCTTTGAGGATTTTGAGATTTTCAAAATCCTGAATCAAACGATATGCCGTAGAAATATTCACTTCCAGGACTTTACCCACTTCCTGAACATCAACAATGGGTTTGGAATAAAGATATCGAATGAATTTCACAGCTAGTGGGACACGCTTTCCGAGCGTGATGATTTTTTTCTCTTCAACATTTTCCCTCAGTTTGATGATATCATGAAATGTCGTGATGGAGTTTTCTGCCGTTTCCAAAACACCAACTAAAAAGAATTTCAGCCATTGCACCAGGTTATCCTGGGTGCGCACCACGGTTAGGTTATCATAATATAGCGAACGGTTTCGCCCAAAAAAATCGGAGAGATATAATGCTGGTTTACTTAGAATTTCATTACTGACCAGATAGAGTGTTATGAGCAACCTGCCCAGCCTTCCGTTACCATCCAGAAAAGGGTGAATCGATTCAAACTGGTAATGTGCAATGCCTATCCGGATAAGCGGAGGCGCTTGCAATTCATTGTTGTTCAGGAACTTTTCAAGGTCACTCATCAGTTCAGGGACTTCACTATGGTGAGGAGGAATATAGGCGGCATCGGTCAGCTTAGTACCTCCAATCCAGTTTTGTGACGCACGAAACTCGCCAGGCGATTTATATTTGCCTCTTACTCCCTTCATCAAAACTTCGTGAGTTTGTTTCATTAAACGGGTGCTGAGCGGAAGCTGATCAAGTTGTGAAATTGCATAGTTCATTGCTTTAATGTAGTTATGAACTTCGTGCCAATCGTTTCGTTTTTCGGGATTGATGTATTGCTCGGTCTGAATAGCCTCCTCCATGCTGGTCTGTGTGCCTTCAATCCTGCTGCTCATAGTGGCTTCTTTAGTTATATGCATCCTGATGAAAAAATCCACATCCGGAATCATGGAAGAAAAGGCATTTAACTCGCCAAGTTTTCTGCTGGCCTCATTTAGTAAACGATTTACTGTTGCATCGCTAACCAGCCATTCATGGTTTATAAATTCCGGCGAGAAACTGGAATATCCGTATTGACTGATATATTTTCCTGCTTTAAAATTATTTATTTCCATTTGAGTAAGAATGCACAACTGCAAAGATAAACATTTATATGTGCAGTTAATCGTTTTTCTGCGAATATAAAAATCCATAGTTGCAGATGCTCTCTCCCAGACGATTTTTCAGCAAATGTAAAATCGTCCATCGTCCATGTAAAATCGTCCATGATCTAGCCTTCCCCGCCGAGCCGTTTCCTGATCGTGTGCAGCTTCATCAGCGCTTCGACAGGGGTGAGGTTGTCGATATCGGTATGCAGGATATCCTGTTTGATTTGTTCCAAAAGAGGATCGTCAAGCTGGATAAAGGAGAGCTGGAACTGGTCTTTATCGGAGGTGGCGAGTTCTTTGGCCATTTTTGCCAGTTCATCGTTGCTATGTGAACGCTCCAGGAGCTTCAACAATTCATTGGCCCTTTCGATGACTTTCGGGGGCATGCCAGCCATTCGTGCCACGTGGATACCGAAGCTATGCTCACTGCCGCCCTTGCGTAATTTGCGCAGGAAGATCACCTGGTTCCCGATCTCTTTCACGGAAATATGGTAGTTCCTGATCCGTTTGTGGGTGGCAGCCATCTCGTTCAGCTCGTGGTAATGCGTGGCAAACAACACTTTAGGCCTGTAAGCAGGATGCTCGTGAAGGAATTCGGTGATCGCCCAGGCGATCGAAATACCGTCGTAGGTACTGGTTCCGCGTCCAATCTCGTCGAGCAGGATCAGGCTGCGGGTGCTGATATTGTTCAGGATACTCGCGGTTTCATTCATCTCGACCATAAAGGTCGATTCACCGGATGAAATATTGTCCGATGCCCCGACGCGGGTAAAGATCTTGTCAACCAGGCCGATCTTCGCCTCATCTGCCGGCACGAAAGAGCCTAACTGGGCCATCAGCACAATCAGCGCCGCCTGGCGCAATAAAGCAGATTTACCCGACATATTCGGGCCGGTGATGATGATGATCTGCTGCTTTTCATGATCGAGATTTATATCGTTGGAGACATATTTCTCCCCTAACGGCAGCTCAAGTTCGATGACCGGGTGGCGGCCTTCTTTGATCTCGATCTCATAACCGTCGTTGATCTCCGGACGATGATAGTTATGCTCTTTTGCAATGATGGCAAAGGATAGCAGGCAGTCGAGATGGGCAATCCAGTTGGCGTTGAGCTGTACCGGGCGGATATAATCGGCAAGTCCCTGGATCAGTTCATCGTATAAACGGCTTTCAAGCACCAGGATCTTTTCCTCGGCGCCGAGTATCTTTTGCTCGTATTCCTTCAACTCTTCGGTGATGTAACGTTCAGCACCGACCAATGTCTGCTTGCGGTTCCATTCTTCAGGAACCTTGTCTTTATGTGAATTGGTGACTTCCAGATAATAGCCGAAGATATTATTGTAGCCAACTTTCAGCGAGGTGATACCGGTGCGGGCAATTTCCCGCTGCTGTAATTTCTGAAGATAATCTTTGCCGGAAAACAGCAATCCCCTGAGTTCATCCAGCTCCGGCGAAACGCCATTCTTCATCACACCTCCTTTGCTCACGGCGGTAGGGGGATCATCCTGCACTTCGTTTTCAATACGGTCGCGGATGATCTTACAAGGATTCAACTGCTCGCTGATCTTCTGAAGCGCAGCATGGACGGTTTTTTCACATGCAATTTTAATCGCTTCGGCTGCAAAGAGTGCCCTTTTAAATTGCACCACCTCGCGTGGGGTGATCCTGCTTACTGCGACCTTTGATATAAGCCTTTCCAGGTCGCCCGTCAATTTAAACTGCTTACCCAGTGTTTCGGCAAACTCAGCGTGTTTCATCAGGAATTCAACGATATCGAGCCTTTCTTCGATAGGCTTACGTTCCTTGAGCGGCAGAACGATCCATCGCCTCATCATTCTCGATCCCATCGGGGTCAGGGTCCGGTCGATCACATCCATGAGCGTTCTGCCTTTCTCATTGATCGAGTTGATCAGTTCCAGGTTGCGTACGGTGAACCGGTCGAGCCAGACGTATTTGTCTTCTTCAATCCGTGAAATTTTGACGATATGCTGTATCTTATCGTGGTGGGTTTCGGCCAGGTAATGAAAAGCACCGCCTGCTGCCACTACCGCGTGGGGCATATCCTCCACTCCAAAGCCTTTCAGCGAAGTGGTGCCGAAATGTGCCGTCAGGATATCATTCGCAAAATCTTCCGTAAAGACCCAGTCATCAAAGGTAAAAGTGTAGAATTTACTCCCGAAAAGTTGCTGGAATCGCTCCCGTTTGGTCTTTTGTATGACGACTTCACTGGGTTTAAAACCCTGTAAAAGCTTATCGATATAATCATTATTCCCCTGGGCTGCATAAAATTCACCGGTGGAAATGTCGAGAAAAGCGATCCCGGAAATCTTTTCCCCCAATTGCAGGCTGCAAAGGAAATTATTTTCTTTATGATCGAGTATTTTATCGTTATAAGAAACCCCGGGTGTCACCAATTCCGTCACCCCGCGTTTTACGATATTCTTGGTCAGTTTAGGATCTTCAAGCTGATCACAAATGGCGACCCTCTGTCCGGCCCTGACCAGCTTGGGCAGGTAAGTATCGAGAGCGTGATAGGGAAACCCGGCGAGCTCTACAAAAGTAGCTGCGCCATTGGCACGCCTGGTAAGTACGATTCCCAGTATTTTTGATGTCTTGATGGCATCCTCCCCGAAGGTTTCATAAAAGTCGCCCACGCGGAAAAGCAGGAGTGCATCCGGGTACTTTGCCTTGATGGTGGCATATTGCCGCATCAACGGGGTATCGATGATATCGGGGTTGTTGCTCAAGAGGATGAATATTCAGTTTAAGCAAAAATAGGATTAATTTCGCGAGTAGTTGCATTAAACCAATAAAAACGAACCCATCCCCTTTAATTCGAGGGTGTATCGTAAGTGTTAAAAATAAGAAAAATACCTCTGCGAAACTTTGCGATATCTTTGCGAAACTCTGCGTAACAACTCGTTATAAATATCGCAAAGTTACGCTGAGTTCACGCAGAGGTACACAAAGGACTTTTGAGACACCCTCATAGGGGGAGGGTTTTTAAACAGATTATGAAGAAACTCTCAATGTCACAACTAAACCGTCTCTCAGCAGATGATTTCAAATCCTCCGGGAAGATGCCTGTTGTTATTGTACTGGATGATGTGCGCAGTGCATACAATGTAGGATCAATCTTCAGGACGGCTGATGCGTTCCGGGTTTCCGGCATTTATATTTGCGGTATTTCCGCGAGGCCGCCACACAAAGATATTTCCAAAACGGCCCTGGGAGCAACGGAATCAGTGGAATGGATTTATTTTCAGGATGTGCGGGAAGCGGTGTCATCGTTAAAAGATGATGGTTATAAGATATATGCAATCGAGCAAGTGGATGAAAGCATTTTACTGGACCAGTTTCAGCCGGAAAAAGGGGCGAAGTTAGCCCTTATCTTCGGTCACGAAGTTTTCGGGGTAAAAGAAGAATTGCTTTCTCATGTTGATGGATGCATCGAAATCCCTCAGTTCGGTACGAAACATTCGTTCAATGTAGCCATCAGTGCGGGAATTGTCCTCTGGGAACTATCGGGGAAATTAAAAATTAAAAATTAAAAATTCAGATAGGACCGGGATGCCTGATTATTTTATTTCAAATCTGTACTAATTCGCGAAAATCCGTTGCATTCGCGATTATCCGTGTTCTATTAATGGCACGCGAATGACGCGAATTTTGTCGAATGACCGCGAATTAAATTACCCAGATAGCAACACAGTTTAAATTTATAAAAACGTCTCAGAGTCTATGAGAAACCTTAATAAGCCGGATTCTCAACCTTTCCAATAAACAGCAACGTATTTGTTAATCTTTCCCTGATCGCGAATATGAAAGGTTTATCAACGGTAAATGATGGCGGCATGCTGACTTCCTTGATTCCGATGGTTGTAACTGCCGCAGCTTCTGTTCCTTCTTCATTCACATCAACAAAAGTATTCTGTTTGACGAAGTCGACGAAAATATCCCCGTCGGAAATACCTGAAAGATCGGCAAGATAAGGATCAAACGCATCGAGCATACCCAGGGATTTGAGCTGGTCATTTAAGTATTTCTCATATTCGAATTTAAATTTCGGCATGATAATTTCCATATCGTAAGGCTCAGCGAAAGAGTCAAGGCCGGCCGTAATACTTGCCCAATCCATTGCAACAAATTCATCCAGGAATTCATCCAGCGGTTCATCTGGAAGAATGACCACCATTGCAAAATTCTGCTGTCCGTAGGGTAGTTCGAGAGAAACAGCACCATTTCCCTGGTAGGATTTTGTTGGGAATGTATTTCTCATCATCTTGACATTCAGCACACTGCCGTCACTTAAATTGAAAGGAAGATCAGCAGTCTGGCTTTCATCGAACTGGTAGGTCCAGTTACCTTTAAAATACAAGGCATTCATCAGGAGCATCACCATATCAGGTTCAATTTCATTCAGTACTTTCGGGATCTTGCCGTTGGTGTTATCTTTTGCCCAGTTGTTGATGGTTTCCAGGGCTGCCGGCTTGCTGAAATCCAGTGCAGCAATTTCTGAATCGAAGGAACTATCCATAGTTTTCAAATAGTCTGGTTTAACCATGAAATCCTCACGGTACCAGACGGCATTAGCCAGGGCAAGCTGAATTTCCGGATCTATGGTAAGTAGCTGTCCGACAAGGCTGTTGTAGGCTTCATTGATCTCATTCAGGGTCAGCCCTTCAAATCCAAGCATATCCCTGATCTGGTCATAAGTCTGGGCATTACAGCCATTGAGCAGCATGGTAAGGGCGGTACTGGCACTTAGGGGAGATAACATCAAATTGTCATTTTCTTCTAAAGCAGTAATCCGGAAGAGATTGATACCGAAGCCATTGCTGCCGGATATGACTTCACCGGCTTTTGTAGTCAGATTAATCGGTTTGGGTTGTTTAGGTCCTTGAGGATCTTTTTTGCAGGAAGCTGCTGAGATCATGAAAACAAGCAGGAAAAGAGCTATAAGTGGTTTCATATAATGTAGTGGTTTGTTTTTCATATAAATAAGACACATTTCTCTAAGAAAGTTGCCTGGAAATATACCAAAATTCAGGCCAATCTACAATAATAGATTCTCGGTTATCTTGATTATTTTTTTAACCACAGAGGAAACAAAGAATTTCCTCTGTGGTTACATGGTAGTCCGACGACTGAAGCCGTCGGTTCCCATTTCTATAAAACTATCAATGTGCTCCGACGACTGAAGCCGTGGGTTCAAAGTACTTCACAACTCGGAACCAACGGCTTTAGTCGTTGGAGCACAATACATTATAACCAACGGCTTTAGTCGTTGGAGCACGAACTAATATCAGGTCGCAATTCGACAGAATAGACTTTTGAGACAGCTTCTTAAATAGATACCCCGCTGCTTGGGGCGAAGTGGTTTATATCAATAAAAAGACCATTTATTTCTGCATTGTATCACTAATGTATCAGTCGAAAATTTGCTTTATCCATAACCCCGCGATATTTTTGGCCATGTTTTTCAAATTCATTTTTCAATAATTAAAATCTCATCAAAATGGGAATCCATCACCAAAAAAAAGAACCGGTGACTGATGAACTTAATGCGCTGATTGAAAAGGTCAGATCAGAAAATAAAGCATTACAGAAGTTGGTCGATAATCTTAAGACACAAAATATAAACTTCACTAAACCAAACTCTTAATTAACCTAACTATGAAAAGAACTATCATTTTTATCGCATTAATTATTCTATCCATACCTCTGTTTTCACAAGGATGGATGCAATATCTTCCTCAGAAAAAGAATGAAAAGGATCTTACTTTTTACGATTACCAGTCAGCATTCAGGCAGTGGTGCCAGGAGAAAGAGATTGATAACACTGGTTTTTATGTTAACTCGAAAGGAGTAAAGCAGAAAGCATACGGTTACAAGCAATTCAAAAGATGGGAAATCCAGGTGGAAGGCACCTATGACAGGGTTACCGGCCGGTTTCTGAGAGAGGAGATCAGCAAGGAAATGGACAGGTATTATTTGTCAAAATCCGACATCTCACGCAATCTTAATGGTAATTGGACCAATCTGGCTTATGGCATTGAAGGTTATGGAAACAATGGAAACGGACGTCTGCAATGCATGGCTTTTCATCCGACCGATCCGCAGACATACTGGGTGGGTACTGGCTGGGGCGGAATCTGGGCCACCACTAACGACGGACAGTCCTGGACACCACTGTCTGATTATCTCCCTGCCACTAGCATCAGCGCAATCGCCATCCCGTCAGATTATTCTGCATCTCAAACCATTTATATTGGATCCGGCGATAGGGCATATTACAACAACCGGGGATTTGGGGTCATGAAATCGACGAATGCAGGAATAACCTGGCAAAATACCGGGCTAACTTTTGAAAGCCCGATTGAAACTATTATTACCAGGTTGTTGATCGATCCGGCAAATAACAATACTATTTATGCCGGGTCTAACATAGGTATTTTCAAATCAACCGATGCAGGAGTATCATGGGATACGCTTTACCAAATTCCAATCCAGGACATGGAATTTCATCCTTCGAATTCACAGATTATTTATGCCGGTACCAGGCGGAGATATGGAGATCCCAATGTCCGTATTCTAAGGAGTACCGATGCAGGATTAAACTGGGATACGGTCCATCAAATATACAATGGCATCCGTGTTGAACTTGCCGTAAGTCCTGATGAACCGAATTGGGTATATGCTGTTGTTGCAAATAATGATGGGGGCTTAAGGGGAGTATACAGGTCGACAAATAGTGGCGCGAGTTTTTACCTGCAATTGAATGGAACGATTGATGGGAACAATTTGCTGGTTGGTTGCAATCCGACAGGAGATGGTGGTCAGGGGAACTTTGATCTTGTGATTTCAATAAACCCGCAGGATGCGGAAAATATGTCAGTTGGAGGTGTCGATCTGTATCGATCGGATGATGCAGGCCTTAACTTTTCATTATTGACGGATGGTTATAACAGATGCTCAGGAATCAATCATAATGTTCATGTCGACCATCATTGGCTGGAATATCAACCAGGCACAAACAGATTATTCGCCTGTAGTGATGGCGGGATCTATTATTCAACTAATAACGGCGGTTCATTTACAAATATTTCAGGAGGCCTGGTGATCAATCAACCATACAGGATCGGCTGTTCTCAGCAGTCTTATGATGAGATCATTATGGGACAGCAAGACAATGGAACGGTTTTATGGAATGATAATGCTATCGATTTTGTCGGAGGCGGAGATGGGACAGATTGTTTAATTAATCCCCTGGATGCGAACAATCAATATGAAGCCAATAACGGTAATGATGTTATATTTACTTTAAACCACTGGGCAACGACTCACGCATTTAATACACCCGGCGATTTCAATGAATCATGGTTCAAACCTATTGTATTACTCCCTCCGGATACCGTATTCTTTGGAGGTCATGATTTATGGAAATCGACCGATAAAGGGTTAAATATGACACGGATTTTGGATTTGTCAGATACCGTGTCGTTGAACCGGATAGCCATAGCGCCTTCCAATTCAAATATCATTTTTCTTTTGAACAATGATCATTTATTTCGAACGACTAATGGCGGGAATAGCTGGACAATATTGAACGGAACTTTGCCTTTTTCTATGGATAAGATCATCACGATAGAAATTAAAGAAAATGACCCGGATGTAATATGGATTTGTCTCAACGACTGGGCAGATGGTCAGAGTATATATAAATCAGAAAATTGTGGTGAATCATGGTCCAATATTTCGGAAGGCCTGCCGGATACCCCCTGGTGTGATATAATACAGAATGACCTTCAGACAAATTATGAGGAACTATATACTTGCGGATTTTTCGGCACTTATGTGAAACTTGGCAATAATCCCTGGATACCATTTAATAACGGCCTCCCTCATGTAATTTCATTCGATATGGATATTTATTATGACGGGCCGAACAGCAAAATCCGAACCGGCACCCATGGCAGGGGTGTGTGGGAATCAGATCTTTTCAGTATTGATAATAGCCAGCCATTTGTATGGACTGGTTTATATAGTACGAACTGGCATGATTACCGCAACTGGAATTATATGGCAGTGCCATCCTTCTCGACAGATGTGATTCTTACGGCAGATTGTTTTCATTATCCCAGTATCGAAAATGGTGATATATCTTGCAGGAACCTTACCATACAACAGGCTGTACGACTGACTATTACAGGTAAAAAACTGTCGGTTATGGAGGATTTGATCATCCAGGGACAGATTAAATTTACAGGGCAGGATAGTCAACTGGAGGTTTACGGGGATATTTCATGGGAAGAAGGTTCCTATTTCGACGCACTGACTTCTGTGGATAACCAGATCCTGGTTCACGACGACTGGTATTTCAGGGCAGGCGCAGAGGATATCAGTCTTGACAGCGCTATAGTCTATTTTGTGGGAGATATCAATTCATCGATTTACTCCGATGGCGATAATTGTGGATTCGGTGATCTGTATATCAATAAAGCATCGCCAAGAAATGTAAATGTGGCATCGGAATCCACTTCACCTTTGTTTGTTAATGGTGATATGACGATCGGATCAGATGCCTGTTTCGATCATACTTCCGGTATGGATTTCAATTTGTACGGAAATCTGCACGGGTACGGGGATTTTTTCTTCTTTAACGGTACCCTGAACCTGAAAGGCAGCAATAAAACGATCTATCTGGCCAATTCCAGCAGCTATATTAATAATGTGAATTGTAATTTATCCTCTTCAGCAATTTGTACCTTACAATCTGATTTGCAGGTGAGGGGAGATTTGACATTAACAGGTGGCAGTTTCAATCCGGCAGGATATGTTCTCAAATTGCGGGAAAACCTGATCAGGACAAGCGGCCTTTTACTACCCGGAACCGGGAGGGTGATTTTTTATGGTAACGGGCCACAAACGATCACCGGGAATTTAAGCATGAACACACTGGAACTCGCTAAAACGGCTGATACACTTTTCCTGATTTCCAACGATACAGTTAATTGCAATAGCTATTATTATACCTCGGGAATCATGAATGTCGCCGGGACAGCCAATTTCACCGCGAACGACCTGCTGCAGAGCGGAATTTTCGGGCATTTTATTCTAAATGATAACGCACAGATCAATTTGACAAAAAGTGCCGGAAGTATTAATCTGAACGGGATTTTCAAAATTACAGGCGGTAATTTCAATGTTTACGGGGGTACCTCCACCAGTTTTTGGCCCGGAAACATGAATTCGGAACTTTGGGTCAGCGGCGGAACCCTCGATTTCAAAGATAATGGGATTTATCTGAACGACAGCTATGATTTCCTTGAAGTGATCACCGGTGGAGCAATCCGGACTACAGGCAGCTTTCTCAGCGATCGCAACGACTTTACCCCGACCGGCGGGTTCATTGAACTCTATGGGCCGGATAATGTAAGCCTTTCCCATGGCATCGGTGGTGCTTTTTGGGAATTAAAAATCAATAAGGGAGTTTCAAGAGCACAAAAAGTGACCGTTTTCCAGGATCTCGTCATTGATGAAGACCTTAAAATTTATTCCGGAACACTGGATATTAATGGCAAGACAGTGGATGTTAACGGCAGCCTGGATATCAACGGTGCCCTGTACATGACAGACCCCGCTTCCGTCATTAATGTTGACTATGGCGTTATATGGTATCCCGGGTCTTCTTCAAATATCTCCGAAGGATTGATCACATTCAAAGGCGCGTGGCACTTTCATGACGGTACCTATGCAATGCTTGTCGGCAACAACACGGTGAAAGTCATTGGAAATGGAAATTCTTATATTTTTCCCAATGATGCTGATGCCTGTTTTGCAAATTTCATTGTCGAAAAAACAGGAATGTTTACCAACCTGAGTAGCTCAAGTAACAGCCCCATGAGGGTGACCGGTAATCTGACAGTTAAACCAGGCAATACTTTTAAAATCGATGCTTACGATCTCATCGTTACCGGGACTATGACAGCTGAAGGTACTTCTGTCGTTCAAATGCAGGATGGCGGTTCAATAAATGCCAATAGCGGCGCTATAGGTGGGACACTCAATCTCGTCGCCGGCAGTTCCTATACCGGAACTGACCTTGCTTTAACCGGTTGGATGAATTTAACGGATGGAGGACATGCAAACCTTACAAATTTTACCCTGAATGGCATCCTGGATATCAATGCAGGGTATGTGGCTGTTCATAATAGTTTTTCCCAAGCCTCAGTAGGACATATGATCATTGATGGAGGTAGCTTTATTATTGATAAACCATACACAGGAGCTTCGATCGGATTTTCAGGCATCACCGATCTGAATAGTGGTTTATTTGAGATTAGCTTTGAAGGCATTCAGTTTGGAGTAGGAGCCGTAGTTAACTTCAACGGTGGAAACATGCGCATAGGCGGGCATTTTACGGCCACCAACCCCAATTCCTTTCAACCGGCATCGGGAACTGTTGAACTCATCAATACCATTGGCTCAACTATAACCTGTAACAATGGAAACTATTTTCATCAACTAATCATAAATAAAACCCCGGGATCAAATCCTTGTATATTGGCGGCTCCATTAACGATCCAGGATGACCTGATCCTGCAATCAGGTGAATTGCAGACATCGAATAAAACACTGACCATAAACAAGGACCTGGTCATTGAATCAGCCGGGAAACTATCTCCGGGCTATAGTGCTTCGGTTAATATCGGCGGGAACTGGACCAACAACAGGGGAACTGCCGGGTTCAACGAGGGTACTTCAACGGTATTGTTCAACTCTGCTCAACCAGCTACAGTAAGTTCAGAAACCTTTTTTAACCTCGATGTAAATAAAGACCTTGCTTCTGGCCAGTATCTTTCTATGACAGACGGGGCTGTAATCAATGTTTCAAATAGACTAACCATGACAGATGGCGTCTTGCGGATGAGCAACAATTCCACCCTGTCAGTGACCGGCATATTGCACCTTAAGGATGGCGGAGGGCTAAATGCTGACCCTTTTGCTACAGGAACCGTCATCAATTGTTACGGGCACTGGTGGGATTACAACACAACATCAAACACAGGACAGGGTTTTAACAGCGGCCAATCCACCGTTTTCTTCAAAGGTTCCGGTGACCAGAACTTAATAGCATCAGCAGGTGAAGCCTTTTATAATCTTGTTATCCAGAAACCAGGCAATGCTGTAATTCCATTTAACAATGTCAAGGTACTTAATGATTTTAACCTGATCAGCGGCAATTGGTCCCAGAATGCCACAGGACTTACTCATGTTTTTGAAGGAGATTTCACTGTTTCTAACCCCGCTTTATGGATGGATCAGGTGAATACAATCTCTTTTGAAGGAAAACAGGTTCAAAACCTGCAGAACCTGGCGTCAGGATGGCTGAATGTTGGCGCCTTGCAGGTGAACCAGTCTGACGGAGCGCTCAGCATATGGTCTGATGTCAACTGTGCCAGTAAAATGAAGGTCATCAGCGGAGGAGCGAGCATCGCAGACTACGATCTGATTTGCGGAGACAGCCTCGTAGTGCTTGGTGATAGCTGGTTTGAATTTCATGATGATGGCTCTGTTGCTATGGACGATAATGCAAGCATTTATATTAACGGGGGCAACCTGTATACATCAGGGTGCCTGGTTACCCGCCATGGCACGGGGAGCTATGACTTCCTGGTTGATAATGGCGGCACAATTCAGGCGGTTTATACAATCTTTGAATATATGGATGACCGTGGCCTGGATTTAGGAGGAACTGGCGTAATTGAAGGCACATTTCCTTTATACAAATGCACATTCAGAAACGGACAACCGTCGGGGTACTTCCTCCTGCTGAATAATAACCAGGATGTTACGCTATATGATGTTGATTTTGAGACAAATGCGGGCTCAGGTGCTGTAAATGTAGCAAAGAGCCACAATGCAGGCAATGTCTATCTTCCCGGAGCTACGGGTGTATTTGCCGGGCCTCAGTATGAATATGACCCTAACAACCGCATTCACTGGCCCTCAGCTGGTATCTGGGAAGGAGATGTATCAACCGCATGGCATGATCCCCTAAACTGGCGTTATGATTTCCAGACACCTGATGCTGCAACTGACGTCATCATTCCCTCCGGAAAACCTAATTATCCGCATTTCTCTTTACAGGAAACAACAATAAGGTCCCTGAAAATGGAGCCAAATACTTCGCTGAAAATTAATAAGGATAGTTTGATGGTAACAACCTGGTCGGATATCCGGGGAAGCCTGGAAATGCCGGTTAATTATACGGCAATTTTCACCGATAGCCTGGTTTGGCAGGCCGGATCATCAGCAAACCTGAGCGATAAATCGACCATCTATATTTCCGGAAATATGTTTGTTAAAAGAGGTTCCAGCCTGAATATGGGCGAGGGAGAATTCAGATTTTACGGTGATGGTGAAAGCAACCTGATCTGTCATGATACAGCGCAGATCGGCTCGCTGATGAACTATAAAAACGCACCTTATAGTCTCAACTTGCTGGGAGATACACTGGCCAGGCTTACTGTCAATGGTAATTTTGAAAACGGACCTGGCGCCACGCTAAAGTGCCCATCAACCCAGGAATGGGTGTTCAATGGTAACTTCAAGAACACGAATAATGGCCATTTTCGTTGTTCAAACGGAAGTATTTGGTTGAAAGGTTTCATTAATATACCAAATTTCAGAGTAAAGCCGGGAGATTATTTTAATAACCTGATCATTGAAACTCAAGGCAAGGTAAATCTATACACTGCTACAGGCTATTCTGATACTTTAAGAGTAAACGGGGACCTGGTCATAAATTCCCACTCCGGTGGCACCAGCGGTATCACTGCCAATAATTTCAAGATTACCCTTCGTGGAGACTGGATCAATAATGCTGGCACAACGGCATTTACAACCGGAGCAGGCCAAACTCACCAGGTGGTCTTCTGGGATCCGTATATCCGGCAGGAGATCAGGGGAAATACATACTTCAATAATATTTATGCACTTAATGAAAGCGAGGATGGTTTGCATATTTATGACCAGGTAACGGCAAGCTACCTGTCAGTCACTAATCCGGTAAACGCCCATGGAACCCTGAACATATCAACTGCAAACATTGATGACAATTTATCTGCCATCCATCTGTGGGATGGTTGCAATGTGCAAATCAATTCTCTTATACAGGGTGGTGTCATCCATTCCCATGGCGGCGAACTCTTTGTGTCCGATCTCAGTCAAAACTATGTCACTGGCAGTTATATTATTGATGGAGGTTTAGTGACATTGTCGCAAGTACAGGATGCTGGTGCAACCCATGACCTCTATTTCGCCAACCTCACTATAAACGGCGGTGAATTAAGGTTTAGCGGCGGTAACAGCATGTCCAGATGGCCTTCTCTTTTGGGAGGTACCTCTAACCTGACCATGACCGGCGGGATTTTCTGGCTGTTAAATCATTCTGTTGAAATAAGGACCGGAAATTTCAGTGAAAACATTTCCGGGGGGAAGATCATAGTTCCTTATCAATTTGTAGGATTCCCGGGCGTTACTTCATTCCATCCGACAGGTGGAATTGTTGAATTAGTGGAGGACACGGATGCGGATTGTGGATTTCCTGAACCAGAATGTTGGTTCTATGATTTGTACATTAATAAGGCAGGAGTGGGTGTTTTTCCGTCTGGCAGTTTGAGAGTCAAGCATGAACTGAAGCTTATTTCGGGCTATATGCAACTTTATGGAAATCCGGTAATTGTCGGGCCATAAATAGTTATTGGTTCATGGTTATTGGTTATTATTTTGAAACTGTCATCAGGTGGTCATTAGGTAGTCATTAGGTAGTCATTAGGTGGTCAGTAGGTGGTCAATAATTTCGAATACCGAATATCGTGTATCTCTGTTTCGAATATTTTTTGATCTTTGCTCTCAAATTCAAGTTACGATGAAAAAAAACATAATTACGCTTGTTTTATTGACAGGAATAACTTCTCTCTGCATTGCCCAGCTTGATCTCAAACCTGCTATCGGGATCAATGCATCCCGTTTTGACAGCAATCCCACTTTTGACAAATATTCGGACAGCCTGGTAGCTGACGGCCGGATCGGATTTCAGATCGGAGCAAGCCTGGCAATTGGCAGGAAAATTTATGTCGAACCGGGTATTTTCTACAATAAGATGAACCAGTCCTTTACCCCGACAAATACTGAGGAAGAGAAAGATGAGTTTTCCTATAACACCAGTTATCTCCGAATCCCTGTTAATTTCGGCTGGAAGTTTATTGGGGATAATAATAGTTTTGCAGGACTGAGAATATTTATAGGGCCATCGATGTTCATACCGCTGAATGTCACGAAGAACAGCTATCCTCTGGTCAAAGAAGACCTGAAAAGCCCCCAGTTCGATATAGCTGCCGGTGCCGGGTTGAATATCTGGTACCTGTTTCTTGACGTTAGCTATGGATGGGGCCTTACGCCTGAGTTTAAGGATGATTCCATCGAAGCAAAAATGCAGTCGTTTTATGCAAATGTTGGGTTCAGGTTTAAACTTAAGAACGACGAAGAATAGTTCCAGGGTTCCAGAGTTCCAGGGTTCCAGAGTTCCAGGGTTCCAGAGTTCCAGGGTTCCAGTGTTCAATGAGGATAATTCTTCGTGGAACTTCGTGCCTTCTTCGTGGACCTCTGTGTAACAAATACTTATTAATTACACGAAGTTCCACGAAGACTGCACGAAGTTCCACGAAGGACTTTTGAGACATCCTCTTAAAAGCCTATGGTTTTAAAATAAAATGCCGACTTTATTTTCAATCTCTTCTAAAGCAGGATTAATATTGAAAATTACAGAAGGCTTGAGATAATGCAATTTCCTGCCTTTTTTAAAGAGTTCTTCTCCACCCCCGGTGATATTAAGCATGATAAATGCATCTTTTCCTATTTTATTCTCATAACAAGCATTGATGAGTGAAGCCGTTGCGACAGCAGCGGCGGGATGAAGATCAATTCCTTCGTCTTCAGTGAAAAGTTTACCGGCTGAAAATGCCTGTTCATTGGTTACAGCTAAAACATCGCCGTTTGAATCTTTAAGGGCGTCAAATAACCCTCCTGCCAATGAATACGGAGGTTTACGATTTGATAAAACCCTGGCGCCAATTTCCTCGACCTGTTTTCGTGCCAGATCTTCATCCAGCGGCAGCAAATCGCGCGAGCCGGCCTTCCATGCATCATATATAGGCAAGAAAGGGGCATTTTGTGAAACCATAAGTTTCATCTTGTTTTTCCCAAACCGTCCGTCTTTAAGGAAACGATTATTAGCTTCCCATGCAGCGATGGCGCCCGTTCCACTGCCAACGGCCTGGAAATAGTAATCCGGTATCCGGCCGATCGTAGTAACCGCAGCAAGCACTGTCGTTGCCATCCCGTCACGCCTGGCAACATTTTTCGCACCGCCTTCCGGTAAGAATTTCTCAAGTTTACATATAAGGTTTGAGAGATGAATAGCATCAAAATAATCACTGCCGCTCCTGGTAGCAATCACTTTGACACAATCATTGATTTCATTATCAAACCAGAGTGCGTCCAGGTTGTCTTCAGGGATGCATAAAAGAAGTGGAATATTGTTATCGGAACAAACCCGGGCAAATGAACGGGCCGTATTACCGGCAGATGCTACCACCAGGACCTTTTTGCACTCTTTATCCAGCCTGGCACAAACCGAATATGCTTCAGTTTCCTTAAATGAGCAGGTTTTCATTGCTGCTCCTTTTTTCGGCCACCAACCGCTGAAAGTGATGTATAAATTAGCTAAACCCAGACGGGAAGCGAATTTTTCACTTTTATAAGTTACCGGAGCGGATGAACCATTCAGTATTCGCTTGACCGGCAACCAGTCAGCAAATTTATACAAGCCATAGCCATCCTCTTTAACCTGGATCTGTTCATGAGAATATACCGTTTGTAATAATGATGGTTTATCTTCTCCGGGGGCTTCCAGTATCCATCCCGAATCCTCATAATCCTTTCCTGTAACCAGCGAATGTAAATGATAGGATGCAGGTTGAAAAGAATGCATCATCTTTTTCTGTTTTTTATGATTGGGCAAAGGTATGAAAAAGGCTGATAAAAGGCTGTTCCTGCCGATGAAAGCAAAAGAAATAACTTAAAACACAAAACTCAAAACCCAGAACTGTTATATTTGTACTTCCAATATTCTAATTAACTGATAAATATATGGAAGATAAAAATTTTGTCCGGCCCCCTCAAAAAAAGAAAGGTCATCTTTTCAGAAATCTGCTGATCATATTATTAGTCCTGGTTGCCGGAGTATTTGCCTTATTGTACTTTGGTATTTATGATGAAGGTGTCCGTGCCGGGAGTGTGGTAAGGATCAGCAAGAAAGGCATGGTCTTTAAGACTTATGAAGGCCAGTTGAACCTGCAATCTTTCGGTGCATTAAAAGGAGCTTCTCCCTTTGCCGAAACTTTTGATTTCTCTGTAGAGAAGAGCAAATCCGAGGTGGTCAGGGAACTGGAAGCAGTAGCACTCAGCGGGGAACGCGTCAATCTTCACTATGTAAAACGTTATTCAAAATTTCCATGGAGAGGGGAGACTAAATATTTTATCATAAGTGTGGAGCGTGAGGGAGAAAGACCATTTAATGAATAGGTTTAAGATTTAAGATTTAAGGTTTAAATATGGGTAAGACACTGATCTTCGACGCTGTCAGGTTTTCTGTTCACCTGTCAGCGTCCGACTTTAGGAGGACCTGACAGCGTGATTAATAATAAATCAGATGAATAAGAGTGACAGCCATATATACGTCATTTTCGGTGCTTCCGGCGACCTGACGAAACGCAAGCTCGTCCCGGCTTTATATTCACTCTTTATACAGGGCTTGTTGCCGGAAAGGTTTGCTTTGCTTGGCGTCTCCCGTTCTCCATTCACCGATGATGAATTCAGAAACGAAATGAAAACGGCGATCAATGATTTTAAGGAAATTGATAATGCCTCGGGGATCGATGAATTTGTCAGCAAAATCCATTATACTTCCATTCAATTCATTGATGCTTCCGGATACCAGGCACTGAAAGCGCGCCTGGAACAGCTCAGAAATGAGGCGAATATCGGAGGGAATACCATATTCTATTTATCGACCCCGCCAAGTTTATATGGTATCATTCCAAAGCATCTGGCTTCAGTCGGATTAAATGTCCAGGACGACGGCTGGAAACGGTTGATCATTGAAAAACCATTCGGCTATGACCTGGATTCGGCAATTAAACTTAAAGATCAGTTGCTAAATGATTGGACCGAAGAGCAATTATTCAGGATAGACCATTACCTGGGTAAGGAAACCGTTCAGAACCTCCTCGTTACCAGGTTTTCGAATGGAATCTTTGAACCGTTATGGAACCGTAATTATATTCACCATGTGGAGATCACCTCTGCAGAGAGTATAGGTGTGGAAAAACGCGGCGGTTATTACGACTCTTCAGGCGCCTTGCGCGACATGGTCCAAAACCATCTTCTTCAAATGGCGGCGATAACAGCCATGGAATCGCCATCTTCGCTTGAACCTGTGGCAATTCGAAATGAAATATTAAAGGTATTTCAATCCTTGCGGCCTATTCAAAAAGAAGATGTTATGGCCAATACGATCCGCGGGCAATATCTTTCATCGCATATTAAAAACGAAAAAATACCCGGTTATCGCGAAGAAGTCGGGGTGAATCCCGGTTCCGTCACAGAAACTTATGCAGCATTAAAATTTTATATCGACAACTGGCGCTGGGGTGGCGTACCTTTTTACATCCGTACGGGAAAAAGATTGCCAACCCGGGTCACTGAAGTGGTTATCCACTTTAAACCAACACCGCACTTTTTGTTCTCACAAGGGCATATAAGTTCATGCAACCAGTTGGTGATCAGAATTCAACCCGATGAAGGTATTTTATTGAAATTCGGCATGAAAATACCAGGTGCTGGATTTGAGGTACAGACTGTGAATATGGATTTTCATTACTCCGACCTTTCCCATCAAAGAATTCCATCTGCTTATGAACGACTGATTTATGATTCGATCAAAGGGGATTCGACTTTGTTTGCACGGACTGAAGAAGTGATTGCAGCTTGGAAATTTCTTTCCCCGGTTATCGATTCCTGGAAAAATAGCAAGGATATCCCCCTTCATGGATATCCTGCCGGAACTTGGGGCCCTGAGAAAGCCGATGAGCTTATCGAGGATGAAGAAATGACCTGGCGTTATCCCTGTAAAAACCTTGCTGACGACGGTATCTATTGCGAACTGTGATTATGGATTCTATTAAAATATTTAAAAGCGTTGATGAGTTATCGCTTTATTTTGCGCAAAAACTGGCAGAATGCATCCGGAAAACTCCGGCAAACTCTTTTTTTTCTATGGCATTATCAGGAGGGTCATCTCCGCAGTTGATATTTGAGTACCTGGCTTCACATTATATAGACCATATCAATTGGCAAAAAGTTTTGGTATTTTGGGGTGATGAGCGCTGCGTTGAGCCTGAAAGCAATGAAAGCAATTTCAGGATGGCAAAAGAAAGTCTCCTGGATTTTATCCCCATTTCAACAATTAATGTCTTCAGAATAATAGGAGAATCTAATCCATATATCGAGGCCGACAGATATGCGGAAGTCATCCGGCGATTGGTACCCTCGCAAAATAGCATCCCCCGGTTTGACTTCATGATGCTTGGCCTGGGCGATGATGGACATACGGCTTCAATTTTTCCTGGAAACACGCATCTGTTTAATAGTGATAAGCTCTTTGAAGTAGCTCAAAATCCATATTCAAAACAAAAAAGGATAACAGCCACCGGAAAAATAATCAACCAGTCCAGGTTCATTGTTTTTATTGTTACAGGTGAATCCAAAGCAGAAATGGTTGCACGAATTATCGAAAAAAAAGACGGATATGAAAATCTTCCTGCCTCGATGGTTCACCCGGAATACGGAGAACTCCTTTGGCTTCTGGATGATAAGGCGGCAATGAAATTACATTTTTAACATACCTTTGAAATTAACTTAAAAACATATCCAAATGGAAAAGCCCCATCGCATGGCCCAGATATACGGCTATATAGTCTGTCTGGTGTCGGTCATTACATTCATTATTTGTCTTGCAAATATCATCTCTTCTATCATTGATCTGGGTGATCCGATGCATTCCGGATCAATATACAATATGCAAAATTCGCCAAGCCTTGCTTCTTTTGAGAATTATAAGATGGACATCCTGAAATCAAAGGACAAGGAAAGCGCTGAGAACACTCAGGCCTACATGCCTGATGATCAAACCATCCATGCCATGTATGAAGCAGCCAGATCCGAAAAGAAACAAAATGCTGTTCATATCGCGAAGCGGTCAATTATAGTGAGCAGCATTATTATCTTATTCAGCATCATATTATTTATCACACATTGGATGTGGATGCGCCGGCTGACAAAGACGATCACTGCCTAGCGATCTGAACTATGGCACTCATTCTTTCCAGCATCCGTTATTTCAGGAACCTGTAAAAGAAATCAATTATAAACTGCCCATGTTCAAACCAGGAAAACTAATTTTAGGCTTTCTCATAACTTTGACCGTAGCGGTTAGTGTCCACCTTCTGGATAAATTTTTACAGTTAAACCTCCCCGGCAGCCTTCTCCTCGTATTACGCTGGATACCCATCATCTTTTATTTCCTGTATGCATTCAAAAAGAAGAAGCTGACAACCTGGATCTTCGTCAGCATGCTCGCCGGGGTGGAATTTGGGCATGATGTCCCGTTAATTGCAAAAGAGCTCAACATCGTCAGCCAGATATTCATCAGGCTGGTAAAAACCATCATTGCGCCGCTATTATTTGGAACGCTGGTGGTCGGCATTGCCGGGCATGCCGACCTGAAACAGGTCGGAAGAATGGGATGGAAATCCCTGGTTTATTTTGAAGTAGTTTCAACTATTGCCCTCTTCATTGGGTTAGCTGCTATCAACATCAGCAAGGCCGGGATGGGAGTCCAGGTGCCGCCGGAAATGCTGCAGGGCGAGCTGCCCCAGGTGCAATCTCAAAATGCGCGCGATGTCATCCTGCATATCTTCCCGGAGAATATTGCCAAATCTATCGCAGAAGGACAGGTGCTCCAGATCGTGGTCTTCAGCATACTCTTCGGTATAGCTGTAGCCATGGTTAGTGAGAAGTACCGCAACCCGATAGTAAAATTTTCGGAATCATTATCAGTGGTAATGTTCAAATTCACCAACATTATCATGATGTTTGCCCCGTTTGCCGTATTTTCAGCCATAGCTTACAGTGTAGGTCACATGGGACTGAATGTCCTGGTAAACCTGTTCACTTTGCTTGCCACGCTTTATGTTTCCCTTCTCGTCTTGATTCTGGTAGTCTTCCTGCCAATTATTCTTTTCTTAAAGATCCCTTTGCGGAAATTTATGAAAGCAGTCGCCGAGCCCGCAACCATTGCCTTTGCGACGACCAGCAGTGAGTCGGCTCTTCCCAGGGCCATGGAGAATATGGAAGAATTCGGCATCCCCAACAAGATCGTCGCATTCGTGATCCCTACCGGCTATAGCTTCAATCTCGACGGTACTACACTCTATCTTGCCATGGCATCGATCTTTGTTGCAAACATGGCAGGCATTCATCTCTCGTTCGATACCCAGATCGTGATGATGCTCACCCTGATGCTGACCAGCAAAGGGGTAGCAGCCGTGCCAAGAGCTTCTTTGGTCATCCTGCTTGGAACTGCAACAAGTTTCGGTTTGCCAACCTGGCCCATATTTATCATCCTGGGGATTGATGAACTTATGGACATGGCAAGGACTGCGGTAAATGTAATTGGGAACTGCCTTGCAACAGTTGTGATTGCTAAGTGGGAGGGGGAGTGGACGCCTGAGTAATACAACCACCCTTTGGGTATTCGAAAATGGTCACCCGAAGGGTGTTCGAATGGTAAACTGATACTAGCCATCCGTAAATCTCTGCACATCAGTATTATTTATCATGATTATCTTGATCCCTCATTTGATAAATAATCAAAAAAAAAGAGTTATGAAAAATTTTATTGCAATCCGTTACCTGATAATGGCTTTATTTTGTATCGCCTTGCAGCAGGTTATTTCACAGGAAATTTATACTGCCGTCGCAGAAGGAAATGTTGAAATGACCGGAAATTTCTTGAAGATGATCCGGGACTTCTGAATCTCAAAAACCAGGACAAGCTTACACCTCTGAACCTCGCTGCCGAAAGGAACCAGACCGAAGTAGCGGCATTGTTATTGAAAATGGGCGCTGATCCAACAATTGGGGACAACGAGAATTCCCAGCCCATTCATCTCGCAGCCGTCAGCGGCAGCATCCCGATACTTGATATGTTACTGGAGAAGAATGTGGATATTGAAACAAAGGATATCAACCAGATGACACCTATGCTTTTTGCTGTAAGCCGCGGCCAGGTGGAGATGACCAGACACCTGGTTGACCTTGGTGCTAATGTGAATCCCGATCCGTGTAAGAATAACAAATCATGCACCTGTGGCCCGAATTTCCGCACCCCTCTTCACAACGCCTGTGACATGGGGAAACTGGAATTGATTGAAGATTTTGTGTCTAACGGGGCAAAAGTAAATTTGCTTTGTAATCAGGGATTTACCCCGTTGTATTATGCTGTTAAAAGCGGGAATATCGACTCAGTTAATTTCCTGATCGATCATGGCGCTTTCCTGAATGTGAAAGAGAAGGAGCTGGGCTGTACAGAGCTTCATCTGGCTGCAGCAATGGGTTACGGCGATATCGTACGTCTGCTGACTGAGGAAGGATCTTGTCCTAAAATGACGGATATCAGCGGCAAAACCCCGCTGGACTATGCATTCAATTACGGCCAGAACCAGATCGGATATGATTTGCTTGCTTCAGGCGCCAACGACAGTAGTCTTGCTGATTACATCAATGGGGAATGCCTTCTTTCAAAGTCCTTGGATAGGGGAGAAGCGACAGTCTGGCTTCTGGGTCATAGCGGCTGGGCCATAAAAACACAGAACCATCTCCTTGTGTTCGATTACTTCGATGATACCAGGGCCAGGAAACCCGATCATCCCTGCCTGGTTTCGGGTTGCATTGACACTGCTGATCTGAAAAACCAGCATCTGACAGTGTTCAGTACCCATGAGCATGCCGATCATTTCAATCAGTTAATCTTTTCACGGAACGGATTATAATTCTCACCTGGGCACTAAAAAAGGTGGCTTAGCTGTTAGAAATTCCAAAGAATTTAAAAGAAGTATCCATAACTTGGAAAACTCCTATTTCAGGACAAAATTCGAACCGGATCTCCCTCAATTTCAGGGTAACAGCGGTATTGGAATAATTAGTGACACGGAATCACAACCGATCCTGATCAAATCTCATCTTGGGGAATTTGCTATCGTCACGGTCAGTAAGATCAACAATATAGATGAATTGACCGACAGGGCACTAAAACAAATCAGGCACTTCTCGGAAACCAGTGATGGCGGGACCAATCCTTCAGAATTGATTGCCATGTTAATAGATGAAGAGGATTCGTTTGAAAAAGGAATAGAAAATGTTTTCGAAAAAGTTAAAGGATCCTGTTCTTTGCTGCTGCTCACTAAAGACGGATTATTTGCAGCAAGGGACAAACTCGGGAGAACGCCCGTGGTTATTGGTAAAAAATCAGGAGCCTATGCAGTAAGTTCAGAATCAAGTTCGTTTTCTAATCTTGGTTTCGAAACGGAAAACTTCCTGGGTCCGGGCGAAATTGTATTTTTAACTGCTGATGGCTCTGAGCAGCGCAGGAAGCCCAATGATAAAATGCAGGTTTGTGCCTTCCTCTGGGTATATTATGGTTATCCAAGCTCTGATTACGAAAATATCAATGTCGAAGAATGCCGGTACCGTTGCGGAGCAGCACTCGCTAAAAATGATGATATACTTGTGGATTTCGTTTCCGGCATACCAGATTCCGGTATTGCCCATGCCATTGGATATTCAATAGAAAAACAAATTCCTTTTAAACGGGCTTATGTAAAATATACACCGACATGGCCGCGGAGCTTCATGCCTCAAAATCAGGATATGAGAGATCTGGTGGCGAAAATGAAGCTGATCCCGATAAAAGCCCTGATAACCGGGAAAAGGATCGTCTTCTGCGATGATTCCATAGTAAGGGGAACCCAGCTTAAAGATACGGTAAGGATTTTGTATGAGTATGGCGTCAAAGAAGTCCACATCCGGCCTGCCTGCCCGACCCTTATACATCCTTGCAGGTTCCTTAACTTCTCCCGTTCGCGGTCGACTCTTGACCTTGCCGGCCGTAAAGCGATCAAGGAAATTGATGGAGCGGAAACAGGCTATCTTGATGAATATGGAACACCCGGCACCGATCGGTATTATGAAATGATTGAGAAGATCAGGCAAAAAATCGGTGTCACCACGCTAAAGTACCAGAAGCTTGATGATCTTGTGGAAGCCATCGGCCTGCCAAAAGAAAGAATTTGCACCCATTGCTGGGACGGGTCCAGTTATTTTTGATGATATTTCAAACGCTTACATTTGGTCGTCTCCCCGCCCATTTTAGTTTATACGCTGTCGACAGGGTCCCATTATTGTTATCAGAAACAGGAATTAATCATTTTAATCTAATTCCCCGCCCCTTGGGGGGAAAGTATAATAACTGACGGGTTAATCCGTCAGTTAAGTAGATACCCCGCTGCTTTCGGCGGGGTGGTTCATTCAGGTTTTCATCTTTTAAAAGTTGCAGCAGCAATGATTAACCAGGCCTGGATGAATGTGTTATAAGTTATTTCAGAAATTTCAATCCGGGCTTAAAATGAAATGCCCGTACTGAAACCCAATGAATGGGATAATCTTGTGGGGGCGTGGTCATACTTAACATTATATGATTCATAAGCAATTGCCATGATCAACGAAACTTTATCATTTATTTTCCAGGATACTCCGGTTGATGAATTAATAAATAAGGAAAGATCAGCAAGCATCGCATGACTTACAAATGATAACCCGATTCCGAAGGAAAGGTAAGGCCGGATTCTTTTTTTTGAAAAAGACACCCTGTTGTCGAGAAAAATGGGTACCTGGTAATTAAATCTTATATTATCATATTGGTTTTGACTTCGGTTTAAAATACTAAAGCCTGTACCTATGCCGACGGAATAACAGGAGAACTTCAAGGAATTGATAAAATTAAGCCTGAAAACAGACTGCCCCCATTCTCCAATCCCCCATGAATAACCCGTTTCAATAATCAACTGATTATTGTTGACTTTGCTTTTATTGTTCCCGGAATTGTTTTGAGAAGTGTCTGGCTGAACATCCTGTTGTGAATAAGCTATATTGCTAATTATCAAAATGATAATCAAAGCAATTGTCTTTTTCATATAAATAATAATTTTGTCATTGAAAATTGGTCAGGCTGAAAAAACGTTATAAAATTACCCTAATTTAAATAAACTATTTTATTATTTGCAATAGCTTTTAATATTTAGCAGGCGAATCGAGTCCCACCTTTTCAGCCAGGCATTCCTTCGCAACCGTCCTGAAACGGTCAGGGGTCAATGTAACCTTTATCAGCGATGCCTTAGGCCATACCGATATCAAGACCACTGAGAACTATCTGGATAGCTTTGAAGACGAACAGAAGAAAGAGATTGCAAAGAAACGGACAGACTGGTAAAATACATTTTGAAAGTATTTTTGCTAAAATGTATATCATTTTGAAAATTAATTTACCAAAATGCATACCTTTGACATGAAAATTAAAACTTATGGTTCAAAATGGATTAATTGAGGAGTTGATCAAACTTGACCGCCTATCCAAAGAACAGGCTGGTAAGTACCCTTTAAAGAGATTTCTCTTCCCGAATCTCGAATTCCTGCTGACCAATACCCGGCAAATAGTTGGAATTGCAGGGCTCAGGGGAACAGGCAAGACCATTTTACTCAGACAACTTGCTGTTAAACTTGAACAGTCATTTTATCTCAGCGCCGATACCCTGCCATTTGGCACGGACCTGTTTGATCTTTCGGACCAGCTTGCTGGTTCATTTGGCATTAAATACCTGATGGTCGATGAGATTCATGCGTTAAAGGATTGGCAGGGCCAATTAAAAAAGATTTATGATTTCCAGGATATAAGGATCATTTTTACCTCTTCGTCATCACTTGAGCTGTCGGAAGGGAAGTACGATCTCTCAAGGAGGCTGACTTTAACCCAATTACCCCTCTTTTCGTTCCGTGAATATCTCTTATTCAGTGGTAATACAAGCTTATCGGTAATTCCCCTGGAGGACATTTTGTGGAAACATAAAAAGATTTACCAGGACATCTACTCTTTTGAGCCGCAATTCCGCATTTATTCAGGCATGGGAGCGCTGCCTGCCTGCCTGGACTCACCCCTGCCCTCCATTATCATGTCAACAGTCGACAAAGTCATCCAGAAAGATATGCTGACAGTTGGCAGGTTATCACAGGAAGACATTCATTCCATCAAATCTGTCTTATTGTTTATTGCCAGGGCTGGAATTGAAGGATGCAGTTATTCTTCCATCTCAAGAAATACCGGGATAACGAAATTCAAGGCCCAGCAATACATAGGGTTAATGGAAGCGGCTTCCCTCCTGAGAATCGTATTGCCTTACGGGGCAAATGTTACCCCGGAACCGAAGATCATGCTTGTGCCCGCTTTACGAATGAACCTGGCCCAGGGAGTCGATGAAGACAGGCTGACCGGCGCCATGCGTGAAGAATTCTTCATTCACCACATTACAGGAGCCGGATTAACGGTGAATTATTTAAAGAGCATGCGAGGGCAAAAGCTTCCTGATTATATGCTCTTCTTCAAGAACCAGAAGCTGATCATAGAAATTGGGGGAGCAGGCAAGGGCGCTTCGCAATTCAAAGGCATTGAAGCAAAAGAAAAGCTTATCCTGACTCAACCTGGTTCGCCAAATGGAATACCACTGATCCTTTTTGGGTTTCTCTGGTAGATGGGAGGCGGGGAAGCAGGGAAGCAGGGAAGCTTATAGGCGCAGAGCATAGAGCATGGAGCATAAAGCATGTGGCATGTAGCATGTAGCGTAGAGCGAACTTTGGAACTCTGGAACCCTGGAACCCTGGAACATGTCTTTTGTCGAATATACTCAGAAAATATTATAATAATTTCAGATTACATTCTTTTAATTGTTATATCTTTGAAGTCAAAACAGGTTTATGATCAACAGGATAATCATTCAAAGGATTAAAGAAGTCCTTTTCAAAGGAAAGACCATCATGCTTTTTGGTCCACGTCAATCCGGTAAAACAACACTCCTTGAAATGTTGGCTGGCGACATCCGGGAAAAAATCTTACTCCTTGATTGTGATGAACCTGACATCAGGAAAGAATTGACTGATGTTACCTCTACCCAGTTGAAGCACAGGTTCGGCGATGCAAAAGTAGTCATGATCGACGAAGCCCAGCGGGTTAAAAATATTGGAATTACGCTAAAGCTTATCCATGATAAAATAAAAGAGGTGCAATTAATTGTCACAGGGTCATCCTCCCTCGAGCTGACCAGTGAGACCAGCGAACCTCTCACCGGCAGGAAATATGAATTTTTATTGCTACCGTTGTCAACTGCGGAGATGATCGGTTACACCGATGAATCAATTGAAAGGAGATTGCTTGAACAACGGCTCTTATTCGGACTATATCCGGGAGTGGTCAATGAACCGGGAAATGAGCGTAAAATACTGACCAGCCTCACTGGAAGTTATTTGTATAAAGATATTTTTACTTTTCAGGACATCCGTAAGCCGGAGATCATTGAATCATTACTGGAGGCATTAGCATTGCAGGCCGGAAATGAAGTTTCCTATCATGAACTCGCCAATACCCTGGGAATAGACCAGCTAACGGTCAGACGTTATATTGACCTGCTGGAGAAAGCATTTGTTGTATTCAGGCTCAGATCTTTCAGCAGGAACGTAAGAAATGAGATCCGGAAATCCCGGAAGATATATTTTTATGATAATGGGATCAGAAATGCACTGATTTCAAATTTCAGCCAGATCAGTCTAAGGACAGATAAGGGTTCACTCTGGGAAAACTTCCTGGTGAGTGAACGGTTGAAACTGCTGAATAATTTACAAATAGATGCGAAGCGATATTTCTGGAGAACATCACAACAGCAAGAGATCGACTACATCGAAGAAATGGATGGTCAACTATCAGCCTATGAGTTCAAATGGACTGAAAAGAAAACGAATAAACTTCCAACC
>Ga0247841_10003413_pt1 | contig 29552 bp, 27 predicted proteins | sample LaCruzMarch2015__2_FD_192410 | JGI IMG/M metagenome (GOLD analysis project Ga0247841, IMG submission 192410) | Freshwater microbial communities from meromictic Lake La Cruz, Castile-La Mancha, Spain - LaCruzMarch2015_18m | ecosystem: Environmental > Aquatic > Freshwater > Lake | place: Spain... | reverse complement strand
CACAATTAGAACCTGTAAAATAGTATTAAAAATTTAAAAATATGCTTTTTTTATTAACTTTGCGTGATTTTTTTGTAGTCGGGAACATATTTAGAAATGTGACTGACGAGGCGAAGCTATGGACAGTTAATAAAGAAATCTTCGTTTCCAGTAGGGAGAAAAACAAAAGTTAATTTGCAATAACCTATCAATATATTATCAAGAAGATTTATTTTTTTAATATCATAATATAATTACAAAATGAAAATTCATCAAACTATCATAAGTGTTCTATTTCTTGGGATATTTATGGTCATAGCCATTGTTGCTAATGCGCAAGTTCAGAATGTTACGAAAAATGATTTAAGTAAGGTAAAGATAGACCTGCTTACCGATGAACAAGTAAGTGCCTTAGTTAAGCGTGCCGATCTATCCGGAATGACCAAGACGCAATTGGAAACTGTTGCCAAAGCCCGCGGGATGCAAGCTTCGGAAATAGTGAAACTAATGAATAGAATTGAAAAACTGAAAATTTCAACAAATACTACTACTACCACTGACAAGCAAATAACGGATCGGACACGTGATGAAGAAACAGAGGATACTACATCTAATAAACGTGAAATCGCCCCGAATAAAAAAATCTTTGGTTTCTCTTTGTTTACGAATAAAAAGCTCACCTTTGAACCAAGCATCAATATCGCCACGCCAAAAAACTATCAACTTGGTCCTGACGATGACATTATTTCGATATATGGGGCGCTTCGCAGGCAACATACAAACAAAAAATTTCGTCGGAGGGAGATATTATTATAAGCAATTTAGGGCCGATTTACCTGAACGGCATGACCATTGAAGAAGCAACCGGAAAAATCAAAAGGGAATTAAGTACAATTTATGCCGGACTATACGGTGGCAACACTTTTTTAAAAGTCAGTCTTGGATCTGTGCGAAGCATTAAAGTAAATATTGTCGGTGAAGTCGCCATGCCCGGCACATATACTTTATCGTCCCTTGCATCTGTGTTCAATGCCCTTTATGCTGCCGGCGGGCCAGCAGAAAATGGTTCGCTTAGGAATGTAAAAATTATCAGGGACAATAAAACTGCTGAAGAACTTGATTTTTATGAGTTTTTAACAAAAGGAGAACAACCTGGCAACATGCGGTTGCAAGACGAAGATATAGTGTTTGTGTCTCCTTATACAGACAGGGTAGAAATAAAAGGAGAGGTGAAAAGACCCGGATTATTTGATATGAAACCGTCAGAATCGCTGAAAGACCTTATATATTTTGCCGGAAATTTCACAGGGGCTGCATATTCGCAACGCATAAAAACCTATAGAAAAACCGGGAAAGAATACAAAGTCTTCGATACTCCAGTCTTACAACAGGATAAGTTCAAACTTCAGAACGGCGATGAAATTATGGTTGATACCATTTTAACCCGCTTTGAAAACAAAGTGGAAATCGAAGGGGCTGTCTATCGTCCGGGGATTTTTGCCATTGACAGTGTTACGACATTAAAGCAACTCATAAAAAAGGCCGATGGCCTTCGTGGTGATGTCTTTAAAAACAGGATATTAGTATATCGCACCAGGGAAGACCTGACCATGGAGGTAATCCCGTTTGATCTTTCTGAGCTTATGCAAAACGACAAAGATTTTACTTTACAACGCGAAGACTCGGTAGTCATTCCTTCCATTTCCGATATCACTGAAAATTATTCTATTCAGATTTCCGGCGGAGTAAGCAAACCCGGCAAATATCCGTTTATATTAAATTCCACAGTCGAAGATATTATTATACAGGCGGGAGGCATACTTGAGTCGGCTTCTCTTGCTCGTCTGGAAGTAGCCAGGAGAATTAAAAACAATATTAATGTAAGCACAAATGAACAAATTGCCGAAATATATCAATTTCCAATCAGCAAGGATTTGAAACTTTCAGACTCTGCTTCAAAATTTACCCTGCAACCTTTCGATCAGATTTTTATTCGCAAATCTCCCGGATATCTGATTCAAGAGATGGTTGACATAGACGGAGAAGTTTTGTATCCCGGCAATTACTGCCTCACCTCAAAGGGCGAACGCATTTCCGACCTTATTAAACGTGCCGGAAATTTTACCCTCGAAGCCTACCCTGAAGGAGCCAGGCTGATCAGAAAATTAACTCCAGACCAGCTCATGTCAAAAGCCATAGAACAGCTAAAACAACACATGGAAGACACTACCCAGATTGAATATAAAACAGAAACCGAGTCGGCTATCGGTATTGACCTCAAAAAAATTATGAAAAAACCCGGCTCTGTTTATGATTTGTATCTGTATAAAGGCGACGCGCTGAAAATTCCCAAAAAGCTTAAAACCGTGAGTTTAACAGGTGCTCTATTATCCCCTGGTATAGTATGTTATGCTAAAGGAAACCGGATGCCATACTATATTTCCAATGCCGGAGGCTATGCTGATGATGCCAAACCTTCCAAATTGTATGTTGTTTATGCTAACGGAATGATTAAAAGCACACACAAAATATTCTTCTTTAACAAATATCCGAGGGTAGAACCCGGAGCCGAAATTGTGGTGACCCGTAAATCCGAACGCAAAAGAAAAATGACTATTGCTGAAGCTGTTGGCTTTGGTACAGCAATGTCATCGGCTGCGCTGATAATTATTTCAATAATTAATGCATTAAAGTAAATTCAGTAGCCGGAAAGACAATGGACAACCGACATTATCCATGAAGAAAAAAACTCACTTTATAAAATATAAATCTATTTAGGTTTTTAATTTTCGAAAAACATAATCATGACTGAAACATCAGAAAATAAAGAAAAAGTTGAAGATGATGAAATAGACCTGTTAGAAGTCGTTCGTAAAATTTGGGCTGGCCGCAAAACGATCTATAAAACGGTAGCCGTTTTTTTTGTGATTGCTTTAATCATTATCTTCACTTCTCCCAAAGAATACAAATCGGAAATAACTTTAGTGGCTGAAACAAGCAGCAGCGGAAGCAGTATGTCGGGTTTGTTACAACAGTTTGGAGGATTAGCAGGAATTAACCTGAACAAAACGGAAAAAGAAGCTCTTGTGCCTGATTTATACCCTGAAGTTATCAAAAGTACTCCTTTCCTGCTCGAAATAATGAAACAGAAAATTGTTGAATCTAAGTATGATTCTACAATAACTGTTGAACAATATCTCAACAGGCATACCCGCTCTTCTCTTGCGGGTGTGATTATGGGATATACTATAGGATTACCCGGTAAAATAATAGGATGGGTACGTGGAAAACAAAACACATCAATAAACACTAAGCTTCCTATATTCTCCTCTGATTCCGCTTCAAATTTATCTTTCGAGCCTATCAAAATTACTAAAGAACAGTCGGAAATTACAAAAACTTTGGCTAATTGCATTAATACAGAACAGGATTTTAAAAAATCAAACAAATTTATAATCAGTGTTGAAATGCAGGACCCGCTTGTAGTAGCACAGGTTACAAGTTATGTTGTTAAAAACCTTACAAAATACATTACTGAATACAGAACTAAAAAAGCAAAAACTGATTTAAAATTTGTCAACGCTTGTACCTCAGAAGCAGAAGCCAAATATTTAGAAGCTCAGCAAGCATTAGCCATATATAAAGACCAGAATAAAAATGTAATTTTATCTTCTGCACTCGCTAAAGAAGAGCAACTCCAATCGGAATTTAACTTAGCGTTTGATGTATATAGCACTTTGGCGAAACAATTAGAGCAGTCAAAAATCAAAGTACAGGAAGTAACTCCTATTTTCAATGTAATGGAACCGCCCCAGGTACCTTCAAAAAAGAGCAAGCCAAAAACAAGTTTGACTTTAGTTGTAATGTTGTTTTTGGGAGGATGTGTAGGTATTGGGATTATTTTCGGGAAAATGTATTTGAAAAACATAAAGAATTTAATTCACTAACTGTAAAATACCGATAAATATATACTTTGAATAGTCATAATTGGAGTTTTATTAACCCACCGAAGTACACTCAAGATTATAAATGAAGTATGTGCAAGAGAATTTTCCTGAACCGGTTGTTGAAATATGGGAACATTTCTTTAGCATTACTTTTCTAAAAACCGACCTGAAGATTAGTTCACCCGAAGAGCAAATAATGACCGTCATTTTGGTCGATAAGCGAAAATACATGCTGATTTTGTGTAACATCTTCTATTTTTTATTAAGTTTAAACAAATTGAGGGTAACAGTCTCCGTCATTTCCACATTAACATGATAATAACATTTCAAATAATTAATAAAAAACGTCGAAATACAAGTTATTAAGATGCGAAATTTACGCGCTATCTTTCCACAAAAATTAACCCTATTAAAAATTAATTCTATTTGGAATTTATTCGGATCTATCATTCCAATGCTACTTGGTTTAATTACTATTCCTTACCTAATTGGACATGTTGGATTAGAAAAATTCGGTGTTTTAACACTTATTTGGACATTAATCGGATATTTTAGTTTATTTGATTTTGGTATTGGTCGGGCATTAACACATCAAGTATCTTTTTGTTTTTCAGAAGGTTCAGTTGACAAATTACCTAGTATAATTAAAACTGGGTTATTTCTCATGTTTATTTTTGGCATAATAGGAGGCTTAATACTTGCTCTGGCATCTGATCAACTAGGATATGAATGGCTAAATGTTAGCACCTCAATACAAGCTACAACTATTAACTCATTATTGATTGCATCATTAGGTATTCCTATGACGACAGTTGTATCTGGGTTAAAAGGAGTTCTGGAAGGTTACGAAGATTTTAAGACAACTAACATACTCAGAATTCTATTAGGCTTGGCTAATTTTGGATTACCTGCATTAACTGTAATGCTTTTTGGCCCCTCCCTTGAATTGATGGTTTTTAGTTTAGTCTTTGCAAGATTTATTGTACTAATTGCTCATGTAATTGCAATAAATTACAAAATTTCGAATTGGTTAAATTTTGAAATACTACACAAAAAACAAATATTTAAAATTCTTTCCTTTGGCACATGGATGACTCTTTCAAATATTATAAGTCCATTAATGGTAACAGCTGATAGATTTATTATTTCATATATATTAGGAGCTGGTTTCGTTGCTTACTATACTGTTCCTTTTGATATTATAGTACGTCTTTTAGTAATCCCAGCAGCTTTAACTGGCGTACTATTCCCTAGGTTCACCTTCTTATACAATAATAACAAAGAAGAAATAAAACGACTTTATACAAAGAGCACCAAAACCATTGCTTTAGTTATGGCATCACTTAGTTTGATGATTGCGATTGGTTCCTATTGGGGATTATCTTTCTGGATAGGAATCGACTTTGCTAAAGCATCATGGGCCATTGCATCAATTCTTGCAATAGGTTTGTTTTTTAACAGTATAGCTCAAATACCACACGCTACGATTCAAGCAACTGGTGATGTAAAATCTACTTCTTTAATACATCTTGTTGAATTCATTTTATATATTCCTCTATTATTGGTATTTTTAAAGCTCTATGGAGTTATTGGTGCAGCAATTGTCTGGGTAATAAGAGTGTTATGTGACTATATAGTTTTAAATTTATTGGCAAAGAAAAAAATATTATGAATACGGAAAATAATGAAATGTTAAATAAAAAAATTGCCATTGGTTTTGTTATTTATTTTCCAGAGGAAAGTATTATAGATAAGATTAAATTAGTTGAAGAATCTGGTTTCATGTTTTACATTTTCGATAACTCACCCAAAATAAGTCTTGTTAGAGATTTTTGCAAGAAATTAAAAAATTGTAAATATATAACTTGTGGAAAAAATGTAGGTTTAGGTTTTGGAATTTCGTCGATTTGTGCTCAAGCATATTATGATTCTTTTTCAGCCTTTCTTTTCTTTGATCAAGACACATGCTTTAATATTGACACATTGAATTTTATTCAAGACTTTTATAAAAGTCACTTTCATTTAGAATCAAGTTACAGTGCTATTGTTTTTAATTCAAAAGAAATTCACCAAAATAGTAGTGAAAATAAATATGAACTAAAGGATGTACTTATGGTTATTAATAGTGGTAGCCTATTTTTTTTGAAAAATCTAGAAGCATTAAACTGGCACAATACTAATTATTTCGTAGAGTGCGTTGATTACGAATTTTGCTTAAACTCAAACAACAATAATTTCAAGATCGCAGAATGTTCAAAAACACCAGGTTTTGACCACAAAACAAAACAACCTGACAAAAAATACAAAATATTTGGTAAAGAAAAATTCTTACGTAAATATTCAAGGAAACGATTATTTGATTATCTATTCGCAAGTATTAAATTGATACTGAAATCAATAAAAACAAGAAATATTCGGTTTACGAAAGCCTATATCAGATCATTTGTAATCTATCTATATTTTCAAAGTATAATAAGAATAATTAAGATTTTCAAATAAAAAATGGATATTAAAAAAACTCAAGACGAGAAATCAGAGTATACGATTTTCACAGTTTGTAACTTGTTATACTTACCCAAAGCACTAGTGCTTGCCGAATCCGTATTAAAATTTAACAATTTAAACCTTAAGATATATCTATTTGACCGCAATACTAATATTGACTTTTCTAAAATTAAAGCAGACATCTTTTGGATTGAAGATTTAAACATTCCGAACTTTTATCAACTTGCATTCAAATATGATATTATAGAATTAAGTACAAGTCTCAAGCCTTATATTACGCTTAATTTACTGGAAAAGTACAAAAAGGTCATTTTCCTTGACGCTGATACTTGTTTATATAATAATGTTACACCTATTCTTAATGATTTAGAGAACCATTCTATTGTTTTAACTCCTCATTATACTACCCCACAATCAGATGATCCATCAGAAAGTGATACTGGTATGATGAGATTTGGCTCTTTTAACCTTGGATTTTATGCAATAAAAGATACAAATAGTGGAATTTATTTCATACAATGGTGGTTAAAAAGGTGCATTCAGCTCTGCTATATGGAATCTCAATTTGGCTTATCTACTGATCAAAAGTGGGTTACTATAGCACCTTGTTTTTTCCAAGATTTGTATATTTCATTCAATTTAGGCTATAATTTTGCACCATGGAATAGCTGGGAAAGAAAATTGACTAAAAACAATGAAGGCGTTTATATGATAAATGATAAGTTTCCACTTATCTTTTTTCATTTTAGCAATTTTGATAATACAGATCCGGGATATCTCAATAAAAGATCCTGCTACGAAAAAAATGTTATACGTCCTGACCTTTTAGAATTAGGACTTGCTTATAATGAAGCGTTGAATAATAAAAAGAATGTTGTCGTCCCAATAAAATATTCTTTTGATTACATGTCAGGTGGCGAATATATATCTCCAACTCTTAGACGTGCGTACACATGTGTATTAAATGAATTCCCTTTGAATCACGATCCTTTTGATTCGAATGGAGTTATTGGAAAATTTGCAAGAAAAAATTATTTGGTTGAAAAGAGCAATAAACCGTACGTAAGAGAAGGGTTAGGTGATATTTCTAACAATAAAAATAAGTTAAAGATCATTTACGTGTTAATGCGTATGGTTTTACGCGTTGTAGGACCTAACAAATTTAAAAACTTGTCCAGATTATTGGTTTATTTATCCAGTTACAGGCAAAATAGGGGATTGTGGAAGTATTAAATATTTTATAAGTATAGACATATGTTGATTTATATTATTCCCGCTTTATTACCATTAGTTTTTGCAATATTATATGAATTAAAAATTATAAAGAATGGTAAATTTCTTTACGGAGCGTTATTTTTTCTAATTGGTCTGATTGGTGGCCTGAGATTTCAAACGGGTGATGATTGGGAAGGGTACCAGGATTATTTTTATAATATTGATCTATCTTACAATATCGTTGATTCTTATTTTAGTAATATAGTTAATACACAATTTGAAATTGGATATTTCTTCTTCAACTATTTGGTTAAATTTTTTGGTGGTAATTATCCATTTGTTTTTTTTATTGCATCTATTTTTTGCTCATATTCTGTGTATAGGTTTACTCGTAGATTTGATGGTAATAAGTTCTATATATTGTTAATTTACATAGGGTTTAGCTTTATACTCCTACATTTTAATGAAATAAGACAATCCATAGCAATTTCATTTTTTTTATTGGGATGTGATTATTATCTAAAACACGAAAAAAAAATCCCAGCCTTAATTATTTGCTTATTCGGATTATTTTTTCAGTTTTCCGCCGTTCTTTATATTTTTATTTTATTATTAATTTTTTACTTTCCTATGGGTAAAAAATACTATATCCTTGCAATACTTAGCCTTTTGATTATATATTTAATCAGTACATATTTAGACCCTTTTTATTTAATAAGTTTTCTCTTACCAACTTCTCTATCATTTAAAATAAATATATATCGAGAATATCAACAACTTGGGCGAGGAAGCGGGCAGGGAATGTATGGAGTATATTTGTTTATTTGTGTTATGTATTTATTATATTACTCACGATATTTAAAATTACCTCAATATCAATTCGTATGTAGATATGCTATTTTTTCACTTCTAATAACAATTTTTGTAATCTTCGCGTTCCCCGCTAACTATGTTATGTTTAACAGGGCGTATGTTCTTTCGTCCATTTTTCAAGGTTATGCTGCATCATTAATTCTAAATGCAAAAAAAACAAGTCTGCATAAACTTTTTTTCATACTTTCTATTTCTGCCTCCTTGATATTCTACTTTCGTATTTTATACATTAGTGCGGCGAATTATATTCCATATCGTTCAATCTTTTTTCATTAAAGTAAGTTTGTAAATGCCAAGCACTTTTTAAAATTACATTGTACTTCATTTATAGAATTTAATTGTTTATGAATGCTTTAGTCGTTTCGTTAAACTTCAATCCTGGTCATTTTTCGCATTTAATTGCCAATTATAAATTGTTTGAAGATTGTGGTTATAACTCTTATTTGTATATACATGAATCATTCAATCAAATGGATGAAAAAAATGTTTACAAAAAGTTTAATAATCCACACATGTTATTTTCTAAACTAAAAAAAATAGATGTTGCTGTATTTTGGTTTCCAAGTATAAAAAATATTTTTGAAATAATACGATTAAGGTTTTTATATAGAACAAAAATAATTTATATTTATCATGAACCATTTGATTCAATAAAAAAGTACTATAATTCAGGCTTCAGATTTAAAAAAATTACAAAAATTTGCTTAATCAACCTTGTTAATATTCCGGTGATTTTTTTTTCGCATAGAATTGTATTACCCTCAGCATCTGCATTTTCTTTATATAAAAAAAAATATACAATTTTAAATAATAATTATACACTTATACCTCTTCTTTTTGATGACGAAACTGATGCTTTATTAGAAAAAGTCCCCAAACAATTTATTTCTTATATAGGAACAGTTACAGCCGATCATGTTTTCGACAGGTTTGTTAATTTTGTTGAATATGCTTTGAAAAATGAATGTTTTTCAGATTTATTTTTTTTAATTGCAACTGCCAGTAAAATTCCATTGAAAGAAAAACAGATATTAAGCCCATATTTAGAATCAGGAAAACTTATTATCCATGAAGGTCGACCTATGACAAATGAAGAAATCAACCAATATTATAGAGCGAGTTTAGTGATTTGGAATGCATATAACCGTTCCATGCAAAGTGGTGTACTACCCAAAGCATACATGTTTGGTGCAGCTGTTATAGGCACTTATCATTGTAACAATGAGTTTATTGAAAACCACATTACCGGGGTTTTAGTAGAAGACAACAAAAATATAATTGAAATTAAAAATGCAGTTAAAGAAATTATAGATAAAAAAGAGTTATTTTTCCGGAATTGTAGAAATAAATTTTTTGAGAATTTTTATTACAAAAATAGGATGAAAGATTTTATTTCATTTTTGCAAAATAAACACGTCAGCAATAGTTAAAAATTATGGAAAATGTTACTGTTGATCTGAATAGTCGTTCTCTTTACATAGAACCAAATACAAAATTTTATCGTTTTAAGCGCAAACTCAAAACAAGTCCTATTTTAAAGAGAATTCGTAAAATCGTACAAAAAAATCAAACATTTTCATTGCTTGAAATTGGAACTGGGTCTGGGTTTTTAATTGCTTTTTTAGAAAGCGAATTTCCTCAAGCTGAACTAACCGGATTAGAATATGATCATAGATTGGTGGCATTATCTCAAAGTAAGGTTAAAAATGCAAATATAATTCATGGCAATGCCGAAAACTTTGATTTAAAGGATAAAACTTTTGATATCATTGTATCCTTGCAAGTCATTGAACATTTATACAATCCTGAATTAATGCTTACTTCTGTAAAAAAACATTTAAATCGAAATGGAATATTCATTTTAACAACACCTAATCTTGAAAGTTTAAGTGCAAAATACATGAAAAATAAATGGCATGGCTACAAAAGTGATCATGTTTCATTAAAGAGTTACACTGAATGGAAAACTTTTATTGAGAAAAATGGATTTACTTCAATATACTGTGGCTCAACATTTTTTACAGGTATACCAATATTCAATAAATTACCATTAGGATTAATAAACTGGGGACTACTTTTTTTCATTGGATCAATTAAATGGAAACATGGAGAATCTTTTATTGGAATATTTAGACTAGACAATAATAAAATGAACAACTAATTCAACCTTGACATACTATACTTTGAACGGTCATAATTTGCGTTTTATTAATCCACCGAAATACGAACGGTTACGAAACCACGAACTACGAAATTCGTAAATTCGTACGAAATTCGTACTTCGTTGGGATTAGGAAAGAATGTCAACTAATACCCGTTTGCAGTATATCAAATAGTATAATCTTTAAAATTTATTATTCTAAAACAAAAAACCATCTTTTAATCATGTTCAAAAACAAAGCCCTTCTTATCACTGGCGGCACAGGCTCCTTCGGGAATGCCGTATTAAACCGCTTTATAGATACTGACATTAAGGAAATAAGAATTTTTTCGCGCGATGAAAAAAAACAGGATGATATGCGTCAATTGTATCATAACAGTAAAATAAAATATTATATCGGAGATGTTCGCAATAAGCTCAGTGTCGAAAACGCTCTGATTGGAGTTGATTACGTTTTTCATGCTGCAGCCCTCAAACAGGTTCCTTCCTGTGAATTCTTTCCAATGGAAGCTGTTCGGACCAATGTAATGGGTTGTGAAAATGTATTGGACGCCTCAATAAAAAATGGAGTAAAAAAAGTAATTGTTTTAAGTACCGATAAAGCAGTTTATCCCATCAATGCTATGGGGCTTTCAAAAGCATTAAGTGAAAAGATAATGATAGCAAAATCGCGTAGTCTTAATGGAACAGGAACAATTTTATGTGGTATCCGATATGGAAATGTAATGGCTTCAAGAGGTTCAGTTATTCCTCTGTTCATCGATCAGATAAAAGCCGGTAAACCTCTTACTATTACGGATCCCGAAATGACCCGATTCATGATGACACTGGATGATGCCATAGATCTGGTATTGTATGCTTTCAAACATGGAAATAATGGTGATATGTTTGTTCAGAAATCCCCTGCTTCAACAATTCGCGATTTAGCTATTGCAATAAAAAAGCTTTATAATGCTATGAATGAAATTCAGATTATAGGAACACGACACGGTGAAAAGCTATACGAAACATTAGTGAACCGTGAGGAAATGAGTAAAGCCGAAGACCTTAAAGATTATTTCCGGATACCAGCAGATAACCGCGATCTGAATTACGGTAAGTTTTTTACAGAAGGTGAATCAAAAGTTTCATCCACAAATGAATATACTTCACACAATACAGAGCGCCTTAATGTAGATCAAACAAAAAAATTATTGCTAAAATTAGATATTATTAGAAATGATATTTCTAAATAATTTTTCAAATTTATTTAACAACAATTCGGTAATGACCCCGACCTTAAGGTTCGGGGTTATAATATAATCTTTATTTATCAAGGACTTTAGTCCTAACATAAAAAAATTACCGAAGTATAGATTTAATATAACGTGAGTTCGGGATTAAAAACAATTGAAAGTCAATGTTAAAAACAAATAACGTTTGTGTAAATTTTGTGTTTTGGTGTTTTTGTGGCTACAATTTTATATGCCACTAAATCACAAAGGCACTAAATCCCACAAAAATCAATATAAATCAAATATTATAATCCCGAACTCACGTTAATATAAAAATCTTTTTGTAAAATTTTATACTATGGCATTAGAATTAACCGACGCAAACTTTGAAGAACTGGTGATCAAATCGGATAAACCCGTTCTCGTTGATTTCTGGGCAGAATGGTGCGGACCATGCAGAATGATAAGCCCGATTGTGGCTGAACTTGCAGTGCAATACAAAGGCAAAGCCGTGGTTGGGAAAGTTGATGTTGACAGCAACCCGGGTATCACAGGAAAATATGGTGTTCGCAATATTCCGACAATATTATTTTTTAAAAACGGAAATATTGTTGACAAGCAGGTAGGAGCAGCGCCTAAGCAAAAGTTAGCTGAAAAGCTTGATGCATTGATGAAATAGTGCCTGTCTGTAATGTCAATATAAAAGTTATTGCAAGCTTGTTTTATACGTCATTGCGAGGTACGAAGCAATCTTTCTCAAGGTGTGATAATTAGATTGCTTCATACCGCAGATGCGGTATTCGCAATGACGACTTTATATATACTCTAAGTAATATTTTTTCTTGAACCAAGCCTTAAATCATAAAGAAATTGAACAATTTGGCAACCTGGAGCTGATTGCGCGACAGGTTGTGGAAGGCTTTATCACAGGTCTTCATAAAAGTCCTTTCCACGGGTTTTCCGTGGAATTTGCAGAGCACAGGCTTTACAACAAGGGCGAATCCACACGTTATATTGACTGGAAACTTTTTGGCCGGACAGAAAAATTATTTGTAAAACGTTTTGAAGAAGAGACCAACCTTCGCTGCCAGATTATAATAGATAATTCTTCTTCCATGTATTATCCGGAGGACAGTAATCCAGAGAAAGGGAAATTCAATAAAATTTCTTTCTCCGTCTATTGTGCCGCTGCATTGATATACCTGCTGAAAAAACAACGGGATGCCGTTGGTCTCAGCCTGTTTTCGGATACCGTGGAACTTCATACGACAGCCCGTTCAAATGCTGTTCATCATAAAATGCTTTATGCTGAGCTGGAAAAAATATTTGAAAGAAACAAAACTGAAAGCCCCCGAAAAACACATGCTGCAGAATCTCTTCATTATCTTGCCGACAACATTCATAAACGTTCACTGGTAGTGATCTTCAGCGATATGATGGATAATTCCGAAAAATCAAAAGAACTTTTATCTGCCTTGCAACACCTGCGTCACAACAAACACGAAGTGATCCTTTTCCACGTAGTTGATAAATCAAAAGAAATGGATTTTGACTTCGAGAACCGGCCATATAAATTTATTGACCTTGAAACAGGAGAAGAAGTGAAATTACATCCCAACGAAATAAAAGACCATTATTGCAGATCAATGGCAGACTATAAGAACCTGATCAAACTGAAATGCGGACAGTATCATGTGGACTTTGTAGAAGCCAACGTTAACAAGGGTTTTCGTGATGTGCTGCTTCCTTATTTACTGAAGAGAGAAAAACTATATTAATGATATGTAAAATTTATGATGGCAAATATAAAATGTCAAATTTATAGGATTATCAATATTTTTGGATATAATTATTATGTCATTTCCGATTTGAAATAACATTAGCAAATAATTATTTTTCCTTCGAATTCTTTCTCCTCTCCCTGATATAGAGAACTCCTGTTGTAAGAAAAAGAAAAAGAAATACCCATATAAAAATTCTATTGTACGAAACGCCTTGTTTTTCGGCATTTTCATTTTCTGATTTTTTTATTGAGGCAGTATCATCAGGGGTAATAACATTTTCATCTTTGCTAAAAAGTCCGGCATTCAAGGAGTTCAGGCTGTCGCTGATATCAATATAAAGTTTGCTGTATTTGTAAGCATTTTCGAAATCCTTAAGTTCCGCATAGCATTGCGAAAGATTAAAATAATCCTCGCTGATAATAGATAGCGCCTCAATTTCTGTGGCTATTTCAATGCTATTTTGGAAAAAGCTAATAGCCGTTTCATATTCTTCTTTATTAAAATACAATTCTCCTTTGTCTTTCAGCAAAGTCGCAACATCAGCCTTATCGCCAATTTCCAATTCAAGTAAGATAGATTTAAAAAAATAATATAATGCACTGTCTTCTTCATTTTTTAATTCAAAGTACCCGCCAATGTTCCTATAAGTCTTTGCTATTCCGCTTTTATCCCCGATCTGTTTTCTTATATAAAGGGCTTTGTTGAAAAGAAGTTTTGCATTTTCCGTTTTTCCGGAATCGAGAAATGATGATCCTATATTACTATAACAAAGAGCTTCATTGAATAAATCACCAGTTCTAATAAATATTTCCAAAGCTTGTTTATAAAAACTTATGGATTTATTATATTGTTTGTTCTCATTGTACAAAGCGCCAATATTGATCAGTAATAATCCGATGCCATATTCATCTTTTAATTCTTTTTTCAGCACGAGTGATTTTATGTAATAATCCCGTGCTTTTGAAAAATTGCCTCGCAAATGATACAATTGTCCGAGATTGATGAATGAACTTGCAATACCTGATGTGTCATTATGTTCAATATCTGTTTTTAAAGATTTATTATAATATTCAAGAGCTTCATTATATTTCCCCAGTTCAGTATAAAATAGCCCGATGTTGTTATAACATGCCGAAATGCCTGTGTTGTCATGTATTTTCCGAAATAATTCAAGTGCATTTTCGGTGTTTCCAATTGCTTTTTTGTATTCACCCATAAAATAAAAAGCAAGTCCCGTATTTTTGAATGATATGGCTATTCCCGCAGTATCCTTGGACTTGAGCGCAAGCGTATATGCAAGTTCCGAATATTTTAATGCTTCTTTTGGTTCAGTAGTACGAAGCTGAACATTCAGTTGATTTAAAATATTTATTTTGTCTTTTCCCGAAGCCTTTGTCAGTGCATATTTCAGGCTGTCGGTGGTTTTGTCGGCCAGCAACAGCAATGGGAGAAAGAATAATATGACAAGTAAGATTTTTTTCATTAAAAACATCTTGTGAGTCGCAAACTTAAATAATATTTTTTTAAACATACACAAACTTCATATTCAAACATTTTACATAAATCATTTTTTCTAACTTTGCATGGATTGTAGAAAATCCTGACTGATGGAAATTGCAACAAAATACGACCCCTCGAAGGTTGAGGATAAATGGTACAAATACTGGATGGAAAACGGATTTTTCCGCTCTGTTCCTGATGAGCGTGAACCATACTGTATAGTGATACCGCCGCCCAATGTTACAGGAGTGCTGCACATGGGGCACATGCTCAACAATTCCATACAGGATATTCTTGTGCGCAGGGCGCGCATGCAGGGAAAGAACGCACTGTGGCTGCCAGGTACCGACCATGCTTCTATTGCTACAGAAGCAAGAGTTGTTGCCAAACTTAAAGAAGAAGGAATAAGCAAGAAAGATATAACACGTGATGAATTTTTAAAACATGCCTGGGACTGGACACACAAACATGGCGGCATCATTCTCGAACAGCTCAAAAAGCTCGGCGCTTCCTGCGACTGGGAACGCACACATTTTACTATGGATGAAATATTGTCCGAATCTGTTCTGCGTGTTTTTATCGACCTTTTCGACAAAGGACTTATTTACCGCGGTGTCCGCATGGTAAACTGGGACCCGAAAGCGCTTACCGCAGTATCTGATGAAGAGGTAAATTATAAAGAAGTAAATTCAAAATTATATTACGTCCGTTACCTGATTGAGGGAACAACGGATGAATGGATAACTATTGCAACCACCCGCCCCGAAACCATACTTGGCGATACTGCAATTTGTGTGCATCCGGAAGATGAAAGATATAAAAATTTCAAAGGAAAAAAAGCTTTAGTACCACTTATCAACCGTTCCGTTCCAATTATTTTTGATGAATATGTGGAACGTGAATTTGGAACAGGAGCGCTGAAAGTTACTCCTGCGCACGACATCAACGATTACAACCTCGGCATAAAACACAAATTGCAAATCATTGATATTTTTAATGACAATGGAACTCTTAATGAGAAAGCTGAAATTTTAATTGGCGAGGATCGTTTTAAAGCAAGAAAGAAAATAGTCGCTCTGCTTACTGAAAACGGGCATCTGGTAAAAACAGAAGATATCGTAAATAAAGTCGGTTACTCCGAAAGGACAGATGAAGTCATCGAACCAAAACTGTCAATGCAATGGTTTATGAAAATGTCGGAGCTTGCCAAACCTGCATTAGACGCGATAATGAACGATGATATAAAACTTTATCCGGTAAAATTTAAAAATACATACCGTCATTGGATGGAGAATGTGAAAGACTGGTGCATATCGAGGCAATTGTGGTGGGGGCATCGGATACCTGCGTATTACCTGCCAAATGGAGAGATCGTGGCTGCTTTATCTCCGGAAGATGCGCTGAAAAAAGCAAAAGAAAAATACAAATTACATGATTTGAAAATTGAAAACTTGCGGCAAGATGAAGATGTACTCGACACATGGTTTTCTTCTTGGCTGTGGCCTATTTCTGTTTTTGATGGAATTAATAATCCCGATAATGCCGATATAAAATATTATTACCCGACTAATGATTTAATTACAGCTCCTGATATTCTTTTCTTTTGGGTGGCGCGAATGATTATGGCAGGATTAGAATACAGGAAAAATATTCCGTTTAAAAATGTTTACCTCACCGGAATGGTGCGCGACAAGCAGGGACGCAAGATGTCAAAATCACTTGGCAATTCACCCGATCCGATGGAGTTGATGGATAAATTTAGCGCCGACGGCGTTCGTATTGGTATGTTGTTTTGCTCGCCTGCCGGAAATGACTTGCTGTTTGATGAAAGTTTGTGTGAGCAGGGTAGAAATTTCTGCAATAAAATATGGAATGCATTCCGTTTAATAAAAGGCTGGGAAGTGGACAACAAACTGGAACAACCCGGTTCAAGCCTTATTGCGATAGAATGGTTCAATGCAAAAATGTGCGAAGAAATTGTAAGCATTAACGATCACTTTGATAAATACAGGGTTTCCGATGCATTGATGAGCGCGTACAAGCTTGTGTGGGATGATTTCTGTTCGTGGTATCTGGAAATGATAAAGCCTGCCTACCAGCAGCCCATTGATAAGTCGACATTTGAAACAACAATTAAAATTTTTGAAAAACTACTCAGGTTGTTGCATCCGTTTATGCCTTTTATTACCGAAGAATTATATCACTTGATAAGCAAAAGAAAAGAGAAGGATTGCATCATTGCTGCATCGCTTCCTGAAGCAGGAAAAGTAAATAAAAAAATTATTGAGAAGTTTGAAATTGCGAGAGATGTTATTATAGAAGTGAGGAATGTAAGGGCGCAAAAGAATATCCCGAACAAGGAAACGATAAAACTTTCCATAAAGAAAAACTATAACGAAAAGCCTGATCTTACTTTTGATGCATTGGTTTGTAAACTCTGCAATCTTGAATCGTTAGATTATGTTACCGAAAAAGTTGACGGCGCTTTTACCTTTGTGGTAAGGAATACGGAATTTTATATTCCCGTAAGCAGCAACTTCAATGCAGATGAAGAAATAAAAAAACTCATCGAAGAACTTAACTATACCAAGGGTTTTCTGCAAAGCGTAGTAAAAAAACTCAGCAATAAAAATTTTGTTGCCAATGCAAAAACTGAAGTGGTAGAAGCAGAACGCAAGAAACAAACAGATGCAGAGGCAAGGATAAAAGTGTTGGAAGAGCAGATTGTGGGGCTGAAGAAATAAACAGACTCTTCACTATCGTTTGGAATGACAGGGTTTTTATGAATATTAGGAAATGTCTCCTTTATCTTCTCGGCAATCAATTTTTTAGTAATAATTCGATTTGTTTTTTGAGTATAGGAATATGCTTTATAATGATTCCCCATATTATTATATCATCCACTTTGTCATACCCGTGAATAACCCAATTTCTTAAGTCAACAATTTTTCTGGCATTTTCAATTTTAATGTCAGGTTCAAGAATAAGAATACTATTTGCAGCTTCGCCAATAATTTCAAGTTCTCTTTCCACTGCTCTGCGTAATTGTTTATTAGCTTTATAGGTATTAAAATCTTTTTTTTCGCCAAGATAATCGTTTATCGAGTCAATAGAAACTTTAATATCGTATAAATATTTTTGAATTTTAATCTGCATAAATCAATTGTTTTGTCTGATCAATGGCATTAATTAAATAAGGATTAGCAAGAGAATTATCCGTCATGAGGTCAATTTTTCTTTTAAAGAGTTGTTCTAACTTATAATGCAATTCAAAATAATTGTCTGTATATTTTTCGATTGAGATATTTTTATCAAAAACAACCAAAAAATCAATATCGCTTGAATCATTAAAATTGGAATTACAAACTGATCCAAAAGCATATAAATTCCTTACATTATATGTAACACAAAGTCGAATTATTTCGTCAACTCTAGTTTTAATGATCTTGTTCATTGCTGTATTTTTATACAAATATACTTCTTTTCAGTTTAAAAACTATTCTCTATTTTTAAAATTTTTACAGGGCATACATTAAAATTTATTTTGCATTATGGAGAACAAAATTTATGAAGGATTAAAGCAAGAAAAAATAATTTGAGATTGTTCGGCAATTGCAGCCCGCAGACCCACTATAAAAAGATACGGGGGCTTGCAAAGCAAGCCCCCGTATCTTTTTAATCATCTTTGATTATTGCTTCATTATTTTTCCGAAAGGAACTTCTTCAGGAGAACTTCCATCATCCCATGCAACTAATGCACTGCTTGATTTAACTTCTTTCACCACAGCAGAGTAAAATTTTGCCGGACCCCAAACAGCCCAAACCTTATCACCTGCCTTAAGTTCAAGTTTAGCGGGAATTACTTTCATGTCGGCTTCAGTCACCGTGCCGTTTGTATTATCAGCATAAAACACATCATATTTATCACCGTTGATATTTTTGATGGTCGCCAGATAATAATTACCGTCGGTCCATTTGGCAGCAACGGTATCGTCTTTTTTAAACTTAGCTTCTTTACATCCCATTGTAAAGATTAAAGCTGAAATAATCATTGCAGCCGGTATAACAGCAGCAATCCTGAGGGTTTTTAAATTAATTTTCATGTTAAAATAGTTTAAGAATGATGGACAAAGTTACATTAAGCAAATTATAAAACCAAATATGATAATAAATAAAAGGATGGATTTATATTTCTAATGATTTTTCCGATATTTGCACCCTTAATGAACAATGACGTTTTGTATTGACATTACGGACAGACTTTATTTAAATAAAACACAATATTATTTATGGCCGACGACAAAAAGATCATCTTTTCCATGGTGGGTGTGAGCAAGATTTTCCCCCCTCACAAACAGGTCCTAAAAGATATATACCTTTCATTTTATTATGGCGCCAAGATCGGCATCATCGGGCTTAATGGCTCGGGCAAATCCACATTGCTTAAAATTATTGCAGGGCAGGAGCAGTCTTTTCAGGGTAATGTAGTATTTTCTCCCGGTTATTCTGTTGGATATCTCGAACAGGATCCCAAACTTGATGAAACCAAAACCGTGAAAGAGATTGTGCAGGAGGGTGTTCAGGAAGTTGTTGATTTATTAAAGGAATATGAAGACATCAACATGAAGTTTGCCGAACCCATGAGTGATGACGAAATGAACAAACTCATCGAACGCCAGGGTGCGCTTACTGAACTGCTGGAACACCACAATGCATGGGAGCTCGATTCAAAGCTTGAAAGAGCTATGGACGCCTTGCGTTGCCCTGAAGGCAATATGCTTATAAAAAATCTTTCAGGAGGTGAGTTAAGGCGTGTTGCTCTTTGCCGCCTGCTTTTAAAAGAACCTGATATCCTGTTACTCGATGAACCCACCAACCACCTGGACGCCGAGTCCATTCAATGGTTAGAACTACATTTGAAACAATATAAAGGTACGGTAATAGCTGTTACACACGACCGTTATTTCCTTGATAATGTTGCCGGCTGGATACTTGAACTCGACAGAGGAGAGGGCATCCCGTGGCAGGGCAATTACACTTCCTGGCTGGATCAAAAAACAAAGCGTCTGGCACAGGAAGAAAAATTTGAAAGCAAACGACGTAAGTCACTTGAACGCGAACTCGAGTGGGTACGCATGGCTCCTTCTGCCCGTCGTGCTAAGGGAAAAGCAAGGTTGAACGCTTATGAAAAAATGTTAGGCGAAGATGTAAAACAAAAAGAAGAACGGTTGGAAATATTTATTCCTAACGGTCCGCGTTTGGGAAATGTGGTGATAGATGCCAACAATGTTTCAAAATCATTTAGCGAAAAATTATTGTTCGAAAAACTCAACTTTGCCTTACCACCTGCGGGTATTGTCGGTATTATCGGACCTAATGGTGCAGGAAAAACCACCTTATTCCGTATGATCATTGGTTCTGAAAAGGCTGATAAAGGCGACTTCCGCATCGGTGAAACAGTGAAGATAGGTTATGTTGATCAATCACATGCAGCCATCGATCCTGAAAAAACAGTTTACCAGGTAATCTCTGGCGACAGCGAAATCATACAGGTTGGAGGGCGTTCCATGAATGCCAGAGCCTATGTGGCACGCTTCAATTTCACCGGCGCTGATCAGGAAAAAAAATGCGGCATACTTAGCGGAGGCGAACGAAACCGGCTGCACCTGGCGCTAACACTAAAAGAAGAAGCCAATGTACTTTTACTTGATGAACCCACGAACGATATTGATGTAAACACATTACGCGCATTGGAAGAAGGGCTTGATAATTTTGCGGGTTGTGCCGTGATCATTTCGCACGACCGCTGGTTTCTCGACAGGGTTGCCACTCATATCTTGGCATTTGAAGGCGATTCACAGGTTTATTTCTTCGAAGGAGGTTATTCAGATTATGAAGAAAACAAAAAGAAACGACTTGGCGATACAGGCCCGAAAAGAATCAGATATAAAAAATTGATTTCATAAAATTTCCGTATCTTTCACCAATAAAACTTAACGTGGACAAGCCACAACCAAACAGGCATAGCAAATAGATGATATAAAATAGAAAAATGTAAATATAAATGGAAAATAATAGTTCTGATTTTAGAGAGAAAATGTCTGAACGAATGTTGGGGTTTGCAGTTAGAATAATGAAACTTGAAAGCACCCTTTGTAAAACATATTCCGGAAAACATATTTACGGGCAATTGTTTCGTTCAGGTTCATCAACAGGAGCGAATTACGAGGAATCAGTCGGAGCAGAATCAAGAGCAGACTTCATTCATAAAACACATTTTACATAGCAAATAGATAATAGTATATAGCAAAGATAGCTTTAGAGAAAAAATGAGAAATAATATTTTCTATTTTCTTTTATCTATTTTCTATTTTTATTTGTAGCTCGCTTGTTACAGTTAAACAAAATAAATAATGAAAAGAAATATTTTCTGTTTTCTATTTAATATCTTCTATTTAATTTTGAGTATTGTGATTTTTCGCCAAAAATGGCATTGATTTTATTTGTAAGACACTAAATTTCTCCATTATGGAAAAAACATTTTACTTGTCATCTATCGGGCTGTTAGAGATTCGGGGAAGTGAAAAAGGTATTGTATCCATATCATTTTCCGCTAATGTTGATAATGTAATTGAAAACCCCGCCTGTCTGCGCGATTGTGTTAATCAGCTTCATGATTATTTCAACGGAAAAAGTAAGAGTTTTAATCTTGCTCTTGATCTTGAAGGCAGCGATTTTCAGAAAAAGGTATGGAATGAGATACTTAAAATCCCTTTTGGCAAAACAAAAACATACAACGATATTGCTAAGAAATTGGGTGATAAGGAAGCAGTGAGGGCTGTGGGAAATGCAGTCGGGAAAAATCCACTTGCCATTGTAATTCCGTGTCATCGTGTGATCGGCAGCGATGGCAAATTAGTTGGTTATGCCGGCGGCATCTGGCGTAAAAAATGGCTGCTGAATTTCGAAAATAAAGATGTTCAGGGCGAATTATTTGTATAATAAAGTAAAACATGGCAATTAAAATGAAAAAACATAATCAAATATTTTTTTTAATTTCATTTTTTCTTTTCCCGTTTTTTTCTTTTTCGCAGTTACCATTTAACTGTTATTTCGGCAATCTTCACAGTCACACCAGCTATAGTGATGGCGTTGGGAATCCGCGCCATGCTTTTGTTTATGCAAGAGATACCGCCCACATTGATTTTCTTGCTGTAACCGAACATCTCGAAATTCTTGACTCTTCCGAATGGGATTCCGTAAAATTTATGGCAGATGAAGTATCCGTTGACAGCGTATTTATTGGCATTGCCGGTTATGAATGGACTTCCGATACTTTTGGACACTGTAATGTTTTTGACACTCCTGTTATGCTTTCTCCTTTAAATGTAAATGGAGAACACAACTGGAACTCCTTTGTTCAAGATGTAATAAATGAAAATCATATTGTTACCCAGTTTAATCATCCGGGATTTCCGTTAAATTCGCTTAACTGGAATTCATTTACCTATATGGGGGAATCTGTGGATTCGGCTTTTGCATTGATTGAAATAATTTATTATCTGGAAGAATATTTTTACAAGATGGCGCTCGACAGCAACTGGCATGTTTCTCCATCGGATAATCAGGATAATCACGATGCTGACTGGGGCACAAAAAATGAGGGAAGAACAGGGGTTTGGGCGACACAATTGACACGCCAGGCGTTATTTGATGCAATTAAAGCAGGTCGTACATTTTCAACCATGGATAAAAACTCTTCTGTATGGCTTGATATCAACGGAACACCGATGGGCAGTGAAATTCCATACACAGCAAATATGCCTCTCCATATTGTGCTGAACGATGCGGATACAGAACAATGGAGCGACATTCAACTGATAGGTGCAAATGGGCGCCTATTCCTGTCACTTACGAATCATGCAGCATTCCTTGATACGATTGTTTATATTACACCATCCGTTTCCAAATGGCTATATTTGAAAGCAAAGCAATATGACGACCAGTATGTTTTTTCTGCTCCCATTTATATAAACGGCTTGCCTCAAGGCATAAACAATTACTGGAAACAGTTTGATATTGCTGTTTCTCCAAATCCCCTGAATACATTATCAACAGTAACATTCCAACTTAATGAAACGCGTAATGTTACTTTGAAAATTTCAGACATCTCAGGAAGGTGGATTACTACCCTTTGTGATCATAAACTTCCGGAAGGTAAACACAAATTTAATATTCCTTCGGCTAATTTAACTCAGGGTGTGTACCTCTTGGAATATAATGACGGCAAAGTGTGCAAAACAATCAAGATTATTCGCTGAACATGATAAAAATCATAATATCTCTTCTTGGCGAGGTTACATAACAAGCAATATTTTCTTCACGAAAAAGATAATTTTTTTCTATTTTTGTCAAAAAATAAATTATAATGACCTCCCCAAAACCCTCAATTCCTAAAGGAACACGCGATTTTGGCACAATCGAAATGGTTCGTCGCAATTATATTTTCGATACCGTCCGTTCAGTTTTTCAGTTATATGGCTACAAACCTATTGAAACCCCTGCAATTGAAAACCTCTCCACATTGCTTGGCAAATACGGGGAAGAAGGAGACAGGCTGATTTTTAAAATTCTTAATTCGGGGAATTATTTTTCCGAATTCAAAAATGATGATAATATTATAGAAGCGAAAAATAAAGGTGAAAAATATTTTTCAAATTATATTTCTGAAAAAGCCTTGCGATATGATCTTACTGTTCCTTTCGCTCGTTACGTCGTAATGCATCAAAATAAAATTACATTTCCTTTTAAACGGTATCAGATTCAACCTGTATGGCGAGCCGACCGCCCGCAGAAAGGACGCTACCGCGAATTTTATCAATGTGATGTGGATGTGATAGGAAGTGATTCACTGTTGAACGAAGTTGAATTAATTCAAATTGTTGATGCAATTTTTAATGAATTGAAAATTGCAGTTAACATAAAATTAAATAATCGAAAAATATTATCTGGAATTTCAGAAGTGATTGGCGAAGCAGAAAAAATTATTGATATCACTGTTGCTATTGATAAGCTTGATAAAATTGGAGCCGGAGCCGTTTATAAAGAATTAGAACAAAAAGGAATTAATCCTGAATCAATTAAAATGCTTCAACCTATTATTGAACTTAAAGGAAATTCAAAACAAAAAATTAACAGACTGAAAGAAATTCTTAAAGATTCAATTATTGGTTTAAAAGGCATTTCGGAACTTGAAAATGTTTTCGATTACATCCATACTACCAGCATTTTTTCTGAAGTTGAATTTGACTTAACATTAGCAAGAGGTCTGAATTATTATACTGGTGCGATATTCGAGGTTATTGCAAAAGATGTTGCAATGGGAAGCATCGCCGGCGGGGGCCGTTACGACGACCTTACCGGAATTTTCGGATTACCAAATGTTTCCGGAGTAGGCATATCTTTTGGCGCCGACAGAATTTATGATGTACTTAATGAATTAAAACTTTTTCCAAAAAATGCTGGTGCTACAACGCAATTACTTTTTGTAAACTTTGGCGCTGACGAGGAAAAGTATTGTCTGCCATTAGTTGCAGAAGCAAGAAAAAAAGGTATCAACACTGAGTTATATCCTGATTCTGCTAAAATGAAGAAACAACTTGATTATGCAAACAGTAATAATATTCCTTATGTTGCAATAGTGGGATCAGATGAAATGAATGCCGGTTTTATTACCCTAAAAAATATGTGTTCGGGCGAACAATTAAAAAAGAATTTGCAGGAATTGGTAGATTTCATAAATTCGCAAAAATAATTTCTTTATGCACAGCTGGAATCTCAAATACAAAGTTAAAATCACCCGCGCCTGCCTCTAATTTTATTCCTGTAATCCCATTAGGATTTCTTTTTATACCTGATGGTATCCGTTAAATAATTTTGCAAATAATTTGTTTCACCTTTAAAAAATTTAAGATATGACAGTAGTAATAAAAGGCAGCGGCCTTACCATTGAAGATGTTGTAAAAGTTGCCCGTCACGGCGAAAAAGTAGAACTCCATCCCGATGCGGTGGCGCGAATAAATAAATGCAGGGCAATGCTCGAAAAAAAGGTACTTGCACATGAGATTATGTATGGCGTGAATACAGGTATCGGCGAATTTTCAGAAGTTGTATTAACTGATGAACAGGTTAATGATTTTCAGAAATATCTTGTGTATAATCATGCAGCAGGTATCGGCGAAGCGGCTCCAGTTGATCACGTCAGGGCAGCCATGCTACTCCGTGCAAATGTTCATGCACACGGAAATTCAGGTAACAGGGTTGAGATAACCCAAACCTTTATTGATATGCTTAACAAGGGCGTTACTCCCTATGTTTGTGTGAAAGGTTCTGTAGGTGCCTGCGGCGACCTGGCTCCGATGTCGCAGATTGCTCTCCTCATGATGGGCGAAAACAAAGCATTATATAAAGGCGAATGGATGCAGGGAAGAATAGCTATGGAAAAAGCCGGTATTCCTATTCCCGGACTACATGCCCGTGATGGTCTTGCCGCTATTAATGGATCTAATTTCCTGACAGGGATGAGCGCACTGATGTTGTTTGATACTAATAATTGGTTAAAACAGGCTGAAATTGCCTGCGCCATGTCGCTCGAAGCCCTTAAAGCAAACTTAAAACCGTATGATCTCAGGCTTTTAGAAGCACGTGGGTTTCCGGGTGGAATAAGAAGTGCAAAAGCTATTCACAAAGTTTGTCAGGGAGGTGATCTTGCCGAAAACAAATTGAAAGTCAAAGTACAGGATGCTTATTCAATGCGATCAACACCTGCAGTTATAGGTTCTGCTCACGACCAGGTAAAATACGCCCGTACACAGATAGAAATTGAAATGAATGGCGTGGGGGATAACCCGATATTCTTCCCCGATCAGAATGTTCAGCTTTCCGGAGCAAACTTCCAGGGATCGCCTGTTGCTGTTCCAATGGATATGGTTGGGGCTGTTGTTACAATGGTTTCCGTGCTTTCCGAACGTCGCATGAACAGGTTGAATAATCCTGCTCTCAGTATCGGCTTACCGCCATTTCTTACAAAGGGCGCTGGCATGTTCTCCGGACTTATGTTAAGCCAGTACACCGCTGATATGCAGATAGTTGAACAAAGAATTTTATCTATGCCTGCATCTATTCAGTCAATTCCTGCTGCTGCCGACCAGGAAGATTTTGTGTCTATGGGCATGAACACTGCTTTGAAAAACTTCCAGATTCTCGATAATGCTTATGGTATTCTTGGTATCGAGCTTATGGCAGCCGCACAGGCACTGGATCTTAGAGAAAAATACGAAACACCTTATAAATATGGTAAAGGTACACAAAAAGCCCGCGAAGTTATCAGAAAACATGTGGAATACCTCGATATTGACCGTCCGTTATTCAACGATCATAATGCCATGAAAGACCTGGTGAAATCGTGTGAAATCCTTAAGGAAGTAGAAAAAGTTGTTGAAAGTATCGGATAATCAGATCATTATAAATTAATGGACAGTGGCTTCGAGGCAAGAATTCCTTTTTTTATCAACACCCTGTTTATAAATAAATGATTTGTTGTTTACACTTTATCCTTAAATAATTAATTTTGTCCTATCAAGATATCAAATTATCTGTTTAATTTTTTAATTCAATTAATTATTAACCTTAAAAAAAAATTATGGAAGCAATTGGAGTCATTCTTTATTTGGCGGTAATCATTTTTATGATTATTACAATGTGGAAAGTTCTTACTAAAGCCGGACAGCCTGGATGGGCTATTTTCATCCCGATTTACAATATAATCGTTATTCTTAGAGTTGCCGGAAAGCCCTGGTGGTGGATTTTTTTATTTATGATACCTATTGTAAACATCATTTATTTAATCATTATGTATCATGGGATATCCGTTAATTTTGGAAAAGGGGCGGGTTTTACTGTAGGATTGATTTTATTGGGAATTATTTTCTTCCCAATACTTGCTTTTGGAGATGCTGTTTATATTAAAAAACAACCTCAGCAAGCAGTTCCACCTCAAATGTAAAATTATTTTTCTTAACTTTTATAATAATAGAAGAGGTTGTCTCAAAAGGACAGCCTCTTTTATTTTGAGGCTCTTTTTTTTACCAACATTATGCTTATTCTATTTCTATAAACACTTCTAACATCTTAGCCGTATTATCAGGGACAAGTTTAATATCGTTCAATTCGGCAGGAATAAGAACAGTTTCGCCTTTTTTAACGGTCTCTTTCTCCCGCCCATATTCAATTGAAAATTTTCCTTCCGTACATAAATAGATTACAAAAGAATCAAGTCCATGGTAATCGCGCTCTATAGGTCTGTCAATTGCAATAATGTTTGTGGTGAAGTAGGGGGATTTTACAAGATTGGTGCTTTGGTTTATAATAAAGGTTCCATTTGTTTTGTAGTTATCATAACGTCTGAAATCAATAGCAGCCAGTGCTTGCTCTATGTGCAGTTCGCGTGATTGTCCATTTTCATCAACACGATCCCAGTCATAAATACGGTAAGTCGTATCTGAGGTTTGCTGTATCTCTGCAAGGCATATACCGGGTCCCAGCGCGTGAATCCTGCCGGCAGGAATATAAAAAACATCTCCACTTTTTACATTTTCCACATTGAGAATTTCTTTCAATGTTCCATTGTTAAAATTTTCAAGATATATTTTTTTATCTAGTTCTTTGTTGAAACCGCTTATCAATTGAGCATCTTCATCGGCTTGTAACACATACCACATTTCTGATTTACCCTGCCTTGCCGGCTCGCCTCGCTGTGAAACGGGCAGGCAGGCATTTGTCTTATAGCGCTTCATGGCAAGGTCATCATCCGGATGCACCTGTATGGAAAGCCACTTGCGCGAATCAATGATCTTAACTAAAATAGGAAATTGCAGTCCGAATTTTTTATAAACCTTCTCACCAACAAGGTCGCACATATATACTTCAATTAACTCTGCCAAATCATTACCCGCAAGAAATCCATTTTCAACGACTGATATGTTCCCTTCCACACCTGATAATTCCCAGCTTTCACCACAGTTTGGTAATGGCGAAAAATCTTTTCCGAACATTTTTTTTATTTTGTCTCCGCCCCAGATTTTATCTTTGAAAACAGGCTTGAATTTCAAAGGATATAATGTGTTCATCTTTTTGTTTTATCTTTGATTGATAAATTATACTTTGAACGGTCATAATTTGAATTTTATCCCGTAGGAATGGATTCCCATTCCACCGAAGTACGAACCTATTACGAATCTACGAAGTACGAATTTCGTAATTCGTAAGTTCGTATCTTTTTCGTATTTCGTTGGAATTAGTCCCATAGGGATGCCTTCGGCATAAAAGATTCAACTAATAATCGTTTGCAATATACAAATTTATCAAAATTTCATGACCGGCGATAATGTATAAAATAAAATAATGTATGATAATTATAGGAATTACCGGAACTTTGGGCGCAGGAAAAGGAACCATTGTAGAATACCTTACTAAGAAGAAAGGTTTTGAACATTACTCTGTAAGGGCTTTCCTTATTGAAGAAATTAAAAAACGCAATTTAGCTGTTAACCGCGACAGCATGGTGTCAGTCGCAAACGATTTGAGAGCAAGGCATTCGCCGGGTTATATTGTTGAGCAATTGTTCGAAAGGGCTGCAAAATCAGGGAAAAACTGCATCATCGAAAGCATCCGTACATCGGGCGAAGCGGAGGCGCTGAAAAGTAAAGGTAATTTTTATCTCTTTGCTGTGGATGCTCCTGCAAGTCTGCGTTACGAGCGGGTTCAACATAGGAATTCCGAAACCGACAATGTTTCCATTGAAACGTTTTTAGAAAATGAAAAAAGAGAAATGCAATCAACGGATCCAAACAAACAGAACATCTCCAAATGCATAGAAATGGCGGATTATCTTTTTGAAAACGATAGTACCATTGGTAAACTGCAAGATAAAGTGAATGCAGTTATCAGTCATATTCTCAAAATAAATAAAGAGGAATAATTTTAACTTATGTCATGCTTATATTTATTTGTTAATGTCACTCAGAGCCGGACATAGCATGGATTTGTGGGTTAGCGTCCGTGTCGAAGAGTGACTATGTATCGGTCGGGCTTCGACACGTCCCGAAAGGGGGACGGCTCTGCCTGACCTCTAAATTTTAAATTCATTTATTATATTTGCATAACAAGAGTTATAAAATGAAATTTTATGAGTGAACAACAAAATAAAAAATACGTGCGCCCCACCTGGGATGAGTACTTCATGGAAATAGCCAATACTGTTTCGAAACGCGCTACATGCGACAGGGGCCGCAGTGGCTGCGTTATAGCCCGCGAC
>Ga0247841_10003410_pt1 | contig 29565 bp, 23 predicted proteins | sample LaCruzMarch2015__2_FD_192410 | JGI IMG/M metagenome (GOLD analysis project Ga0247841, IMG submission 192410) | Freshwater microbial communities from meromictic Lake La Cruz, Castile-La Mancha, Spain - LaCruzMarch2015_18m | ecosystem: Environmental > Aquatic > Freshwater > Lake | place: Spain... | reverse complement strand
TTCGCCTTGAATCCTGCTCCGTGATTCCTTCTCGTCCGTTTTGTCATGGTCTCTGCTCCTTTCTTTATCATTATAGAGCAGCTTCACCAATTATGTCACTGTCCAGTTTTGCCAGACCGGCTCTAACACCGGATGTAGTTTATTGGTCAACACTTCCCAAGAAAGAAACAGCAGCTTGAACAAGAGCAGCTTATCACTTAAAATTTTTCTTTGCTGTTCAAACAATCCCGGCCACCTCTCCTGCAAAACGCAACGTTTAACTTATTTATTTAGTTGAATCAAAGGAAATTGAGGGTCATTATCCTTCGTCCACCAACTTACTTCACTCCCCCAAAAATTCTTCGGTAATGGATCGAGTTTTATTGTATATCTGTAGGGATCAAGGTACCACCATCCTTCTTGAGTGACCCGTGCAATTCCAAAGTGCAGCCCTGGAGTTCTTGTTGGTCCTACTTGATCACCAGAGTTACCGGATAATGCGACAATTTGGCCCCTGTATACTAATTGGTCAGTTTGTACAAGTGCGATACCCAAATGTCCATTAGAGACATTGTAGTTGAGTGATGGATCATCTGGATCCTGAAACATTAAGTCCACTCGCAATTCATTATTATCATCATATCGGTGTATAAACCAAGCCTTTGACGTTGGAAAAGTTGATACGATATAGTTACCTATTGGTAGAAGATAGTCTACTCCAGTATGGGAATCACTAACTCCTGTTCGAGGAATGTACTGGTCCCCTGGTGAATTATATTTACCATCAAAACTTAACATGATTCCATCTTTCGTGTCATTATAGACTGTTGTGTTTGTGAAAATACGATTGCCTATTATGTCAAAATATCCTTCAATAAATGGGATGTCTTCAAATTGATGATGGTAAAAAGGCAATGTTACTAATCCTTGCATAAGTCCAATTTCATTACCCTCGCCAACTTTTAATGTGATAATTGATTTTATTGGTCTAATATCAACATCATTTAGACTCTGCTCGGGTACCTGTACACCATTTATAGTGTAAGCTGGGATGATTATTGGCTTTTTCCATAAATTGATGTATCTAAAAGCAAGTGCAGGGGTGATAGCATTAGGATCATCTAATGTAATGTTTACCAATTCTCCGTCTGTAGCTATTTTTGAGAATATGAATTTCCCGTTTTCGTTAGTATCAACACATATTTCTTTAGATTTAATGCAAACTTTAAAATTGTCTATTGGAGGTTCTCCTTCTTCCTTGAGACCGCTTCCGTTTAAATCAAAAAATAATATACCCTCTAAATTAACTAATGTATCAAGTACCAACCCGGGCAGTCCATCGAGCATCGTGCCGTCTGAGGAGCCATTGAGCTGAAAACCCACAACATTCCTGTCCGATGAATAAGCAATATAGGTGGCTCCGCTTATATCCTGCGAGAAGATATTTGCCGCTTGATCGACTACCTTGGCATAGCCGCCGACAGATAGCGCCTGGGTGGCCACCGCGGTTCCATTGTCGTTATAGGCAGTCAGGGTAACGGACGCTACGCTCTCTTCCGTGTTGACGAAGGCAATGCCGGTCCAGCCGCCGTTCTTCTCGATCTTTGCAAAAACGCCCGTCTTCGCGCCCGTTCCGCCTCCCCCTGCATAGGCTGCAAGCTGGTTGCCGTCTAAGGTACTGAATAGTTCAAAGCCGCTTAAGGGGCTCGTGGAGCCTATCCTGAACCACGCTGTCTGGGCAGGAAGGTTGAGATCCGAAACCAGGCCGATATATTTTTCCCTCCCCGCGATGGTACGGGTTGAGGGGGTAAGGGCGGTCCCCTGGGCGCTGTAGGGCGTGATGGTGATTGTACACGCGGACGCCGATGGGTTATAGGCCACAACACCGGTCCACCAGCCATTATTTTCCACATGCGGGTAGTATAGGGTCGAGGCGGTTTTGTCGGTAAGCAGGATCCCTTCCAGGTGGTCGCTGCCGCCGATATTGCCAAAGAGCTCCAGTCCAATCACGCCGCTTGCATTGGTGATCACCGCCGATTGAATGTCCGGCTGAGTTTCGATCATGAAGGCCTGGTGTTCGTTCGCGTTGAGCGTGATGTTCCTGGTCTGACCATTGTTGTAGGTCATGGTCAGGTTTTTCGTTGCCGCGGTTGTGTTCACCAGGCTTACCCCGGTCCACCATTGAGCGCCTGCATCGATGTGTGAGATATAGATATCCGAGGTGTTCACCTCTTTGACCGCTGGGATGGCCGCCCGATATTTCCCTGCTTGGTAAAACTTGGTGTAGCCTTGGACCGCTGTAGAGTCCGTGTCAAAGATGATGTAGCCTATGTTGATGTGGTTCATAAACTCATTCGCAACGGTGATCTGTCTCCGTCCATGGGCGGAAAGTGTGACCGGCATGGTCTCTACGAGCTGACCTGCATTGCTTATGCCCCTCAGAGTGCCGGTGACGGTTTGATCGCTCGTATTGATCACGGCGATCTCCGTTTGCCAGGGAAGGCTTGTGTCTACGTGAGGGAAGTAGAGAGGCGCAGCGTATACCGACCCGGAAGCCAACAGAGTCGCGGTAAGCAGCAAGGACACAAAAAACCATTTCTTTATGGTCATCCTCATTTTCTCCTTCATTTTTGTCTCATGAGTCGAATAGACTGGTTTCCTTCGGTTAAACGTCATAAACACAAAAACCCCGTACTCTTTTCGAGACACGAGGTTTCGGTAATCAGCCCATAGCACCCTCACGGTTTGGGGTTAGGGATTCACATGCCGCTTGCAATATCAATTTAATTCTGGAGACTTCTAAGCCAATAAATTCTCAATGTCAAGACATGTGAGAGGGTAAAAAATGATAATTGCCAATCGAAAGGGTGTATCTCTTGCAGAATTGCCGAACGCTCTGTTTCAGGAAGTGAACGATACCACTTCCGCATGAAATAATCATGGTCAAAAATATGTGCCTTTCAAACCGAAATAAATATTTTGACAGAAACGGCCAGGTATTGACTTGTATTTGTTTTCAATAATGCTGATTATGATAAAACATCAATAATGACGAGCTTGTGCTCACCTACAAGAATCAAGAACAGTGAATCAAGTATTTAATAGCTGGATTCGATGCTGCACAATTATACGTAATAGGCGATATCACCGTCTCGCAAATAGTGGCTCTCAATTTACTCAATCGCCTTCATTATTTGCCGCACAGCCATGCCTTGTATGTATTGAGTGCTATTTGTGGTGGTCTGCCTTTATCTCCAATTGAGTTAGTATCCCGAAGGATGGGGAATAGATTTAAAGATTTCCGGATGATAGCCGCACTCTATTGATTATGATGAACCCCATGGACACCGCCTCGTCGAGTTTGCCGCTGAGCAGCTCCCGGTTATAGGGGTGAGCATTGTACAGGGCGAGCGTTGTCCGCTCCTTTTCGATCTCCGCCTGGCAGGCCACACACAGGCGGAGTCCGGGAACGGCACTGTATCGCGCTTCGGAGATGACGGCCTCGCACTGGGCACAGCGGGGAAGGCTCTCCCCCTCGGGCAGCCGGGTTTTCGGACCCGGCGCCTTTTCCCCTTGCACGTCCGTCATCCCACGGGGAAGGCCGGAACGAGCCCTGCGCTTACCCGCATCCGTCCTATTTCGCTGCGGCGGCGGCCTTCTGGAACTCGGCCACGAACGCGGGACCGATCTTGGGCACCCATTCGTCGTAGACGGGCTTGACGGCCGCGCGGAACAGAGCGACCTGCTCCGGGGTGAGCTCGGTCACGATGTTGCCGGCCTTGCGCAGCTCGGCCACCAGGTCCGTGTTCATCTTGCGGTTGACCTGACGCTCGAACTTCGAGGCCATGACGGCCGCATCCTGGAAGACCTTCTGGTCGCCGGGCGGGAAGGAGTCGAAGAGCTTCTTGTTGATCAGCATCAGGAAGGGGCTGTAGATGTGCCCGGACAGGGTGGTGTACTTCTGCACCTCGTAGAACTTCTGCAGGTAGATGGTCGGAATGGGATTCTCCTGGCCATCGATGGTCTTCTGCTGCATGGCGGTGAAGACCTCGCTGAAGGGCATCGGCGTGGGGTTGGCGCCCAGTGCCTTCCACGCGGCCAGGTGGATCGGATTCTGCATGGTGCGGATCTTCAGCTTCTTGAGGTCCTCGGGGGTTTTCACTTCGCGCACGGAGTTGGTGAGCTGGCGGAAGCCGTTCTCCATGTAGGCCAGGCACTTTAACCCCTTGGGCTCCAGCAGGGCCAGCAGCTTGGCGCCCACCGGGCCGTCGAAGATGGCGTCCGCCTCCTTCTCGTTGGAGAAGATGAAGGGCAAATCGAAGATGTTGAACTCCTGCACCAGGCCGGTGATCGGCGAGGCGGTCGTGGTGACCATCTCCAGGGTGCCCATGCGCACGCCCTCGGTGGCGCGCACGTCGTCGCCGAGCTGGGCGTTGGCGTACACCTGGATGTCGTACTTGCCGGGCAGCCGGCTTTCGATGTACTTTTCGAACTCGTACTGGGCAAGAAGCACCGGATGTTTCTCGTTCAAGCCGTTGGAGATCTTGATGATCTTGGCCGCCGCCTCCGCCTGCCCGACGGCGAACAGCGGCGCCGCAATCACTGCCAGAGCCAGCAACACAACGATCACGTTTCTCTTCATCCTTCCCCTCTCTTTCATCGTTTCCTCCTCCTTTTCAAATGGTTTCAGGTTACCCCTATCATGGCCGGTTTCTCTGAGCACACCCTTGATTTCATGCCCATTCCTGCCGCCATCTCTTCCGCGCCATGGACCGGCAGACGCAAGATGTCCATTTCGTGCCGTGCATGCTTAGAGGCTTACATACCGACCATGACGGCAGCCGCTCTTCCACGCCAGGCCATGAAAACAGGTTCTTTCGAAAGTGTGCCATTAGTGCAATTAATGGCTAATTTGTCAAGCATATTTCCCGGTGCCGAACTGCTCATGGCGCACTCCTATCTATCATCCGCCAAGATTATACCATGGCGTGATTTTGCTTAATATCTCTCGTGGGGCGTTCCTATCCTAAAAACCGGGGGCGCGGAAAAAAGAAAAGTTCGCCGGATCGGCAAAGCTGTTCTGCGGGTTGATCGGAATGTGCGCGATGATCATGAGTTTGCCCTCGTCATGGCCCTTCTGGAGTTCGGCGGTGAGCCAGTCAAGACGGGCCTGGTCGAGACCGCCCAGGGCATAATTGGGTTGGGTGGGTCCTTTAACGGTATCGTCGAGGGCGATGACCTTGATCGGTATATTCGACTTCGGTTCGAAGGTGTAAGAGGCGAAGTCGTTGTCGAGGTTGGCCTGGGTGAACCCGTGACCGACGGGGTTCGATGTGGTTGAAAAAAACTCGCGCATCCAGTTCAGGCTCGATGAAGCGCTGGTCGCCTCAGGTCTTCGTATACCTCTGACACCTCTGCCGTTATTTTTTGCCAAACCTTTGAAATACTGATGGCATTCTCATCACAGAAAACTGTTTTGGCTTCATCGAATGAAACCCCATTCTTTTGCTTGTGATCGTATTTTAGCTTGTAAATTTAAGTCAGATAAAACATAATACCCTTGTATTTTTAAGTATTCGGGTAGGTCGGGTTACGATTTATGAACGCGATGTCGCCGGTGTTCGATGGTTCGAGACCAGCGTACCGACGGATACTTTTTATCCATCTGGATACGGTGATGAATACAAAGTATCCGGTTTTTCGGCCGAAAAAAGGGAGAATCGAATTCGATCCTCATGATTTCAGATAGATACAATTTTTCCACTGCTGGCACGGTGCTTGCTGTCTCCGGGGCAGCAAAGAACATCGGCTTTTCTCTCCCGTGGGTGGGAGCGGATGATGTGGGCAGGGGGATTTATTGCGAAGGCATCGGGCACGGCCTGGGCTGATCGTGCCGATGCCGGAGATGAGGTAAGGATTTTATGAAAAGATTGCTTCTGTTCCTTGTCGTCTGTTTTTGGGTCTGCTTTGGGTCGATTCCGCCGGCGGTGGCCGGTGCGGAAGAGCTGATCCGCAAGGGCGAGACGCTGGATCTTCAGCACTGCATCGCCATCGCGCTTTCGCGGCATCCCGCGATCCAGGCGGCCGCAGGCACCATCAGGGCCGGCGACAGCCGGATCGGTCAGGCCCGCTCGGGTTACTATCCGCAGGTAACCGGCTCGGCCGGTTACAGCCGGACGGATCCGACGTCATCCGGAAGCGATGTTTACAACAGCTACTCCTCCAGTGTTGCCCTGAGCCAGAATCTCTACGACTTCGGCAAGACCTCCACCCAGGTGAAGATTCAGGAGCTCAACCGGGATTCCTCCCGTTCGGATCTGGATAACATTCGCAACTTGGTGAGCCTCGGAGTCAAGCAGGCCTACTTCGGACTTCTTCTGACCGGTAAGAACCGGGATGTCCTGCGGGAAGTGGTGGGACAGTTCCAGCAGCATCTTGATCAGGCCAGGGCCTTTTTCGAGGTCGGCACAAAACCGAAATTCGATGTGACCAAGGCCGAGGTCGATCTATCCAATGCGAAATTGAGCCTCATCAAAGCCGAAAACGCATTCCGGATCGCCCGCGTCACACTGAACAACGCCATGGGGATGCCGGAAGCCCCCGATTATGAGGTTGCGGATCAGCTCTCTTCGCAGCGGGTGGTGATCGATCTGGACGAAACGATCCGGAAGGCCTACGACCGCCGGCCGGATCTGAAGGCGATCGCGGTAAAGCGGAAATCCCTGGAACAGAGCATCGAACTCGCCCGGAAGGGGTACTACCCGTCTGTTACGGGCAATGCCGGCTACGGCTGGGGCGGGGGAAGTTTCCCGCTGGATCAGGGCTGGAGCTTCGGCGCCCAGTTGAATGTTCCCCTGTTCAACGGATTCTTGACGAGATACCAGGTGACGGAGGCTCAGGCCAATATGGACGTCCTTACGGCCAATGAGGCTTCACTCCGGCAGACAATCTATCAGGAAGTCAAGCAGGCATGGCTGAACCTGCAGGAGGCGGCGGACCGGGGCGTAGCGGCGGAGCTGACTGTCCGTCAGGCTGCGGAGAACCTGGAACTGGCCAACGGCCGCTATGCCTCGGGGGTGGGCAGCCCCATCGAGGTGACCGATGCCCTCGTGGCGGCAAGCAATGCGAAATTGGCACAAATTTCGTCCCTTTACGATTATAAACTGGCACAGTCCAGCCTGGAGAAGGCGGCGGGAGAACCATGAAAAAGAAGATCTTGGTTGCGGTTGTTTTGGTGGCGGCCCTGGCATTGGGTGGATTTTACCTGCTGAAGCACCGGGGAAATGGCGTCCAATTCAAGACGGTGAAGGTGTCCCGGGGGGATCTTCGCGCCACGGTGACCGCCACGGGACAGGTGAGCGCGGTGACGACCGTTCTGGTGGGAACCCAGGTTTCGGGGACGGTCAAGCAGCTCTTCGTGGATTACAATTCCCCGGTCAAAAAGGGGCAACTGCTCGCCCAGATCGATCCGGCGCTTCCCGAGGCTAAGGTGGCACAGAGCAAGGCCAATCTACAGGCTGCCGTTGCCAACGTGGAAAAGGCGCAGGCCACGCTTACGGACGCCGACCGGACGCTGGAGCGGAACCGGACCCTCTTTGCCAAGAACTTCATTGCCCGAAGCGATCTGGATACGGCGGACACCAGCCGGCTCTCGGCGGTGGCCCAGTTGAATGTGGCGAAAGCGCAGGTCGAACAGCAGAAGGCGGCGCTGAACCAGGATGAGACCAATCTGAGCTACACCCGCATCCTCTCGCCGGTGGACGGGATCGTCATTTCCCGGAACGTGGATATCGGGCAGACGGTGGCCGCGAGCTTCCAGACGCCGACCCTCTTCAGTATCGCCCAGGATCTGACCCGCATGCAGATCGATACGAACGTGGACGAGGCGGACATCGGCAAGGTCAGGGTCGGGCAGTCCGTCCAGTTTACCGTCGATGCCTACCCGGACAACACCTTTCCCGGGAGGGTGGCGGAGATCCGGAATGCACCCACGACGATCCAGAACGTGGTCACCTATGACGTCGTCGTCAAGGTGGCCAATCCGGAGCTGAAGTTGAAACCCGGCATGACCGCCAATGTTTCCATTATCACCACTTTGGAAAAGGATGCTCTCAAGGTTCCGAACGCCGCCCTCCGTTTCAAGTGGCAGCCGGCGGGCGCCGTGCCCGACCGTGGAGGCGCGGGGGCCACTGGTGAAGGCCGTCCGCAGGCTCTCCGGGCAACGAACGGGGCAAAGACGCAGGGCGTCTGGGTTCTCGACGGGAAAAAGCCCCGCCGGGTGCCCCTGACCCTGGGGATCAGCGACGGGAATGAGACCGCCGCTCTCTCCGGGGAACTCAAGGAGGGGGATGCGGTGATCATCGAGGCGACGGGACAGGTGAAAAAGGGCGCAACGCAGAGCGGCGGTCCGAGATTCTTCTGATGAAGGCTCCCTTTGTCATTGCGAGAAGGCCTGGGGCCGACGAAGCAATCCTGTAAGTGGCCGCATGGATGAGATTGCTTCGGGCTGAAGCCCTCGCAATGACAGGAACGACAGAGATTGAAGCTCTCCGCAGCAAGCTGCGGAGAATCTTCGATCCTTAAGAGGAATTAACCATTCCGTTTTTGCTCGCATTCCCCGCGGCAAGCCGCGGGGAATGCGCTCGCGGGCGGATTCAGGTGTCATGGCAGACAGCGGACAGGAACGGGACAGGGCAAAATGGCATTGATCGAGACGCAACATCTGACGAAGATCTACGATCTGGGGGACAGCGCCGTCCGCGCCATGGACGATGTATCCGTGACGGTTGAGCACGGGGAGTTCGTGGCCATCATGGGTCCATCGGGCTCGGGCAAGTCCACCTTCATGAACGTGATCGGCTGTCTCGATGTGCCGACCGGAGGGAAATACCTGCTGGACGGACTGGATGTCGGTGACCGGGACCGGGACGAACTGGCGGAGATCCGCAACAAAAAGATCGGATTCGTTTTTCAGGGGTTCAATCTCCTTCCCCGCACCTCCGCCGTGGAGAACGTGGAATTGCCCCTGCTCTATAACGGGTCTCCTCCAAGGGAACGCCGGCAGCGGGCCATGGAAGCCCTGAAGGCGATGGGGCTGGAAGGGCGGGAGCACCACCATCCGAACCAGCTCTCCGGCGGTCAGCAGCAGCGGGTGGCGATCGCGCGCGCGCTGGTGAACCGGGCGCCGTTGATCCTGGCCGACGAGCCGACGGGGAATCTCGACACCCGGTCCAGTGTCGAGATCATGGAGCTTGTCGTGAAGCTCAACCGGGAGTCGGGGATCACGATCATCCTCGTCACCCACGAGCCGGATATTGCCGCCTTCAGCCGGCGAATCATCAAGTTCCGGGACGGTCTCGTTGTCAGCGACGAGCCGGTCAAAAAGGTAGGATAGTCGACCGATACTTATGATAAGAGACCGCTTTAAAAATCTACCCCTCGTTGTCACCCCGGCGAACCCCGGATCGGAGTCCGGGGCAGGCGCCGGAGTCCATAAGGTCTTGAGAAGACTGGATACCGGCTTTCGCCGGTATGACGATTTGCCGGGGATTGGAAAAAATTCAAGAGTCTCGATCAATGGTTGCCAACGGACGGGAACAGGGATGATGGAACGGAGGCACGGATGATCGGCATACCCTCAACTTTCAAGATATCGCTCCGCGCCCTCCGGGTCAACAAGATGCGCTCCGCGCTGACCATGCTCGGGATCATCATCGGCGTGGGCGCCGTGATCACGATGCTGGCCGTCGGAACCGGGGCAAGGGAGAGGATCTCCGAGCAGATGGCAAGCATCGGCAGCAATCTGCTGATCGTGATGCCGGGGAGCAGTACCTCCGGCGGCATCCGGATGGGAAGCGGCACGCAATCCACGCTGACGCAGGACGATGCCGAAGCCATCGCCCGGGAGTGTCCGGCTGTTTCCGATGTGGCCCCAACCTACAACGGTGCGGCCCAGGTGGTTTACGGCAACCAGAACTGGTCGACGGGAATCATCGGGACCACCCCCGGCATCCTGCCGGTCCGGGACTGGGTTCTCTCCTCGGGAAGGGCCTTTACGGAACAGGATGTGCGGAACGCCACCAAGGTCTGCCTGCTGGGACAGACCGTTGTGGACAACCTCTTCGGCAACGCCGACCCCGTGGGCCAGAACATCCGAATCAAAAAGATCCCCTTTGTCGTCATCGGCGTCCTGGCGCCGAAGGGTCAGTCGGACCGCGGCCAGGATCAGGACGACACCATTTTCGTTCCCCTCACGACGGCGCAGAAAAAGATCTTCGGGACGCCTTTCGTGGGGATGGTCCGGGTGATCACGGTAAAGGCGAAAAGCGCCGATGACCTTTCGGCGGCGGAAGAGCAGATCAACGAACTGCTCAGCCAGCGCCATCGGATCGGCCCCCGTCAGGAGAAGGATTTCACGGTACGGAACCTGACCCAGATGATGGAGGCCAGGGAGCAGGCCACCCAGGTCATGGGTCTGCTGTTGGCCGCGATCGCATCCGTCTCCTTGCTGGTGGGGGGAATCGGCATCATGAACATCATGCTCGTCTCCGTGACGGAGCGGACCCGGGAGATCGGAATCCGGATGTCCGTGGGGGCCAAAACCTGGGACATCCGCCTGCAGTTCATCATCGAGGCGCTGACCCTCTCCCTGATCGGCGGCGTGGCCGGCATTATCATTGGCATTTCGGGGTCGAAGGTTCTTTCGGCCCTGGCCGGCTGGGCGACCGTCGTTTCCCCGCTTTCCGTGCTTTTGGCCTTCGGCTTTTCCGGCCTCGTCGGGCTCTTCTTCGGTTTCTATCCCGCCTACAAGGCGTCCCTGCTCAACCCCATCGACGCCCTGCACTACGAGTAACCATCCCGGTCCGGAATCACCGCCCGACGGCGGGCTTTCCCGTCCATTGTTCATGCACTACGCAAGCACCCTCATCCATTCATCCAGGGAAGTGATTCCTTCGGTAACTTTATTGAAACCCTGGGCCTGCAATGAAGAAAATCCATATTCTTCTGCCTTTGTCCTGATCTCAGCGGCTGAATTTCCCCGCAGTATTGCCTCTTGAACTTCATCCCACAGCGGCAAAACCTCATATACGGCAATCCTGCCCTTGTAGCCGGTATTCCCGCATTCTTCACATCCTTCTCCCCTGAAATATGGCTGGCCGTCAATATTGAACCCGTAACTACTGAACATTTTTGATTGTATTTCAGTCGGGATGACTTGAACCTTGCACTTTTTACAAATCTTTCTAATCAACCGTTGAGCGACAATAAGATTGACGGAAGAAGTAATCATATACGGCTCGATGCCGATATTGAGCAGCCGCGTGATGGTTTCGGGGGCGCTATTCGTATGGAGGGTACTCAATACAAGATGACCTGTGAGAGCCGCCTTAATAGCGATTTCAGCCGTTTCAAAATCCCTGATTTCTCCCACCATGATAATATCGGGATCCTGTCTCAAAAATGTTCTCAGGGCACGGGCAAAATCCAGCCCTATCTTCGTGTTCATTTGAAACTGGTTAACTCCCTTCAAATTATATTCTACGGGATCTTCAGCGGTCGAAATATTGAGGGTCCCATCATTCAGGCCGCGAAGCATCGAGTAGATCGTTGTTGTCTTCCCGCTTCCGGTGGGACCGGTAACCAGTATCATCCCTTTTGATTTATACATAGCCGATAACACGATGGTTAAATCATTTTCATTCAAGCCCAACTTATTAATATCCAATGCGAGATCCGAATTATCCAGGAGACGCAGTACAATCTTTTCTCCATAGATTCCAGGAAAGGTAGACACACGAAAATCCACAACTTTCGCATCCTTACGGACCTTAAATCTGCCATCCTGGGGGAGACGTCTTTCGGAAATGTCCAACCCTGACACGATTTTGATCCGTGAGACCAAACCATTGGCATAACTTTTTGAAGGGTTTAAAACGGTGACCAGAGTACCATCAATCCTGAGGCGCACCCTCAATTCATTTTCGTAAGGTTCAATATGGATATCACTTGATTTTTGTTTGATGGCCTCCTCAATAATCACATTTGCAAGCTTGATAATCGGGGCGTCCGAATCTTTAAGCTCGTCGGCGTGAGATACGACTTCCTGCTTTTCCTCAACCAGTTCCAAATCACTGTTCCAATCCTCCTGCTGCATGTTGCTCATGGCTTGGTGGTTGACGGACTTGTTGGTTTTGATGTTATAAAATTTTTCGATTGAACTCAGAAGGTAATATTCCGCAGCAAGATGAGGAACAACCGGATAACCGCTTATGAATCGAATATCTTTTAATAATTGCCAGTCGTTGGGATTCATCGTGGCCGTATATAAACTCCCGGATTCCAATTGGAAGGGAAGAACATGGTAACGCCTGATATATTTTTCCGGTATGGTTTTCAGGATATCCTCATGGATGTGATTTATGGTTGACAGAATAACCATCCGGCAGTCTTTGTATTGCTGGGCTAAAAGATGAGTGAGAACAGTTTCATCAACCAAATTGAGCGCACCCAGATTATATTGAAGGCTGTTGCCGTTTTTCTTTCTTGACTTCAGAGCCTCCTGCAATTGAGCTTTCGTTAAGTCGTTGAACTCGAATAATTTGCCGCCGATCGTTTCACTAATCAGATAGGGGTCCAGCTTGTTGAGTGATTGTGACGAGCAGATATTTTGCAGGCTCTTGGTAACTGCCAGATAGGTATCAACATGATTCTCTTTTTTTACCCAATTGATCAATGTAGTGGAGATCTTCTGAAAATTTTCTTTTAACGAGTCGAATTCCTCCAAGACGGATGTTATATCTTGAAGGCTCTCGGCAATTTTATTTCTGATCTCACAGGATTTATCATCCATTTTATGGGATATGCCTTCAATGAGGGTTCCAAGTTCATCGCTTTTCCTGCCGGATATTAAATTGTTGATATATTCTTTAATCTGATTACCATTATCCGGAAGCTGCCCTTTTTCCGGAACGTCGTTGCCCTTTTTTTCTGTTGCCGGGGATTCTTTGTAACCAATCGCTCCAACGGATTTTTTACAATCCTCTTTCCCCTGTTCATTCAGACTGGTATCCGCAGGTGTTGTCATCCTTTCAGGATCAACATCGAAATCTTTAATGATATTTGTTGCATACCTCTCGTGTGAATCTCCAGTGTTTATGGTATGATCCTGATCACTTGCCGTTGAATCTCCCGATACTCTCTTATACTTGATTCCATTAAGCCGAATCGTCGAGACGCCATTGTTCCTTAGAATCGAAGCGACATCGCCATTTTTAGTTTGAGAATGCGACCTTTGTATCATCGCTTTAATGAAAATCAGGTAATCTCTCCGGGACAGCCCAGGATAAAAGGATATGCTGTCGATCGCCCTTTGACCGAGGTCCAGAGCGAAATTGGTGGATAAATTATTGGGGGATTCGATCAAAATATCGTTCACCAGCAATTTACCACCGTCTACACTCAACGTTAATATGCTTTTCGTGTTCAGATGCTTTACCAATGCTTCATAAGAATTATGGATTATCTCCGTGGTGACGGGATGGTCTGCCGGATATACGCCGGTGCTCTTGATGGCAAGCTGCACCTGGTTCATTGTATCGAGCAATAATTCATTTTGGTTATCTTTTAATTTCATTTGTTTTTATGCCCTTAAAAATAAAAAACCCCGTCACATCACAAAAGACAGGGTTTAGAAGTCATCTTTCACTTCCATATATGGGAAAGATAATTATTCATTTTCTAAGTCAATCAATATGTTGTCCATAGCATATGCTCGTTCCCAATAAAGTCAAGATATATTCGCACAGACAATTCAATGTTGGTTTTAATTTTTGACAAACGAAAAGTGATGTGGTTCAATCAATGGGTCAAAAGCTCGTTGCGGAATATTCAAGACAGCCGTGAACAATGCAGCCTCAGAGAAGTATGACCCGAAGCGATTCAACATAAGAGATATTGTGAGATCATCATGGCCAACCCCTATCCCCGTATTGTCCGTTTCAAGACCGCCGAGTCTTTCCTTGAATACCTCCGCAGTCTGAAGATCGACCTCCCCTTCGACAGGGAGATGACCTGCGTCCCGGAGAGCCCGTTGGCCCGGCCTTATACTTTCAACGACGGCCGCTCGATCGGCAACCGTTTCTGCATTCAACCCATGGAAGGCTGGGATGGAACGCATGACGGCAAACCGACCGACCTGACCTTCCGCCGCTGGCGCAATTTCGGCCTGAGCGGCGCCAAACTCATCTGGGGCGGCGAGGCCGCTGCCGTGCGCCCGGATGGACGCGCCAACCCCAACCAGCTCATGATCATCGATCAAACCATGACCGGGATGGAAAAGCTCCGCCTCGCACTGGTCGACGAACACCGGGCTCACTTTGGGACCGACGATGACCTGATGATCGGCCTTCAGCTTACCCATTCCGGCCGTTTCTGCCGCCCGAACGACAAAAAGAAACTCGAACCCAAGATCCTCTACCACCATCCTCTTCTGGAAACGATTTACGACACCCCGCCGGATTTGCCGTTGATGACCGACGACGAGATCGACGACCTGATCGGCTGCTATATCCACGCCGCCCATTGCGCCCGCGAGACCGGCTTCGAATTTGTGGATATCAAGCACTGTCATGGCTATCTCGGGCACGAGTTCCTGAGCGCTTACTCCCGCCCGGGGCGCTATGGCGGCAGCTTTGAGAATCGCACCCGCTTCCTGCGGGAGATCGTCGCCGGCATCCGCCGGGATTGTCCCGACCTGCGCATCGGCGTACGGGTCAGCGCATTCGACTTCCCGCCCTTCCGCCCCGGCGACGACGGCGCCGGCAAGATGATGGAGTACCGCGACGAGAACGGCAAATATCCTTTTGCGTTCGGCGGCGACCCCCAGCACCCGGGCCGGCCGAACGTAGAAGAGTCGGCCGAATTCCTCACGCTGCTCGGGAACCTGGGCATCTGCCTGGTCAACATCTCCGCCGGCAGCCCGTACTACAATCCGCACACCATGCGCCCGGCGTACTTCCCTCCCAGTGATGGCTACCTGCCCCCCGAAGACCCAATTATGGGTGTGGCGCGCCATATCCATCTGTGCGCCGAACTGAAAAAGCGTGTCCCCGGCATGGCCATCGTTGGATCAGCCTACACCTACCTCCAGGAATGGCTGCCGAACGTCGCCCAGGCGGCTGTCCGTCAGGGGATGATCGATTTCGTCGGACTGGGCCGAATGGTGCTCGCCTACCCCGAAATGCCCGCCGATATTCTTTCCGGCCGTCCGCTGGCCCGCACGCGCATCTGCCGCACCTTCAGCGACTGCACCACTGCCCCGCGCTACGGCATGGTCTCCGGATGCTACCCGCTGGACGATTATTACAAGCACCGCCCCGAATACGAACAGCTCAAACAGATCAAAAGCGCCAAGTCATGAAAAACGCCCGGTAAGGTCATATCCATTGAAGAGACCGTCCGCGCCATCTTTGGTTGTCAAGAATTCTCCTTCTTGGCGTTTGCCTCACGGATCTTCCGCCAGTAATCCAGCCGCTCCCCGATGATCTTCTCGTACCCCCGGTCCGTCGGACGGTAGAACCTGCCCCCCCTTCCCCGTAGCTCATCCGGAAGGTATTCCTGGGGAATATAGGCATCGGGAGAATCATGGGCGTAGCGGTACCCCTTGCCGTAATCCAACTCCTTCATCAGCTTCGTCGGGGCATTCCGGATGTGGAGTGGGACGGGCAGGGTCCCCGTCTTTTCGATCGTCGCGCGGACCTGTCCATAGCCGACATAGAGGGCGTTGCTCTTCGGTGCGGTCGCGAGGTAAACCACCGCCTGGACGAGGGCCAGCTCACCCTCTGGGGAGCCGAGGAAGTGGTAGGCCTGCATGGCGTCGATGGTCACGGTGAGCGCGCGCGGGTCGGCATTCCCGACATCCTCGGAGGCGAAGCGGACCAGACGCCGGGCAAGGTAGAGAGGGTCTTCGCCCGCCATCAGCATCCGACCGAGCCAGTATAGGGCGGCGTCGGGGTCGCTCCCCCGGAGGCTCTTGTGGAGGGCGGAAATGAGGTTGTAGTGTTCCTCCCCGGTTTTGTCGTACTGGAGCGCCTTTTTCTGGATCGCCTCCTCGACAAAGGCGCGGGTGATTCGCCTTTCCGTCCCGGCGGTTTTGTCGGCAAAAGACGCCGCCGCTTCGAGGCTGTTCAGGGCGGCGCGGGCGTCCCCGTCCGCCGACCAGACGATGTGGGTCAGCGCATCCGGTTCGATATCGAGTTCGAACCAGCCGAGCCCCCGTTCACGGTCCGCAAGCGCACCCCGGACGATCAGGGCGAGGTCCTCCTCGGTGAACGGTTTGAGGGTCAACACACGCATCCGGGAGAGGAGCGGCGAAATGACCTCGAACGAGGGATTCTCCGTGGTCGCGCCGATCAGGGTGATCAGGCCGCTCTCGACGTGGGGGAGAAAGGCGTCCTGCTGGGCCTTGTTGAAGCGGTGGATCTCGTCCACGAAGAGAATCGTCCGGCGCCGCTGGAGCCGCCACAGATTAGTGGCCTCGTCTACGACGGCGCGGATCTCCTTCACGCCGGAGAGCACCGCGGAGAAACTGATGAAGTGGGACTTCGTCTCCCCGGCCATGATCCGGGCGAGCGTCGTCTTTCCCGATCCCGGGGGACCCCAGAAGATGACGGAGAAGAGGCGATCCTCCGAAACGGCCCGCCTGAGAAGGCTCTCCGCACCGAGGAGGTGGCCCTGCCCCACGTATTCATCGAGGGTCCGCGGCCGCATCCTCTCGGCAAGCGGCCTGTTATCGCTCTTTCCGTCCTGTTGATCAAAAAGATCCATCCCGGTGTCCTTTAAAAAAAGGGATCCGCTCTCCTATTCTTTTTGCCTCCGCCTGACGGTTTGGGCAACGTCGAGGATTGTCGTCATCCGGTCCTGCGGAATCTGCTTGCAAAAACGCTCCCAGGCCTCCGGCATCATGGTTTCGCGCAGGTATTTATCCACCGGGAAACCGGACTCCCAGCAGCGGATGACCTGACGGCAGGGAAGATCCCCCGCCTCCTGTTCGCAGTAGGAAAACGGCACCTCCCCACCCAGGCGCGGGCACCTCATCACCCATTCTCCATATGGCCTCATCTTTTCGTCCGCCGATCCACTTTTGACAGCCATCCTATCCCCTTTCTCTCTCCCGATCAAACCCCGTGAGAAAAACATTCCCCTGTTTTGACTTCGGGGAATCGGGAGCTGTCCCCCTTCATGTCATCGGAAAGAGCACGAAGATCAGGAAATCCCAGAGGGCATGGGAAATAATCAGCGGGATCAGGTTTTTCTCCCGCTGGAAGAGGAGCCCCCAGTAGAGGCCGCAGACCCCGGCCGCCGCGACCAGCATGAAGTTCAGCGACGCGGCGTGGACCAGGGTATAGATGGAGGCCGTCACCAGGACGCCCGCTGTCGCACCGTACCGCCCCGTGAGGCGGTGCTGGACAAAGCCGTGCCAGTAGACCTCCTCGGCCGGCCCCATCACGAACAGCAGAAGAAGGCCGATCCAGACAGCCTCCAACTGCGTTTTGCTTGCATAAACCGATTCGATCTGCCCCGGAGCGAAGGAGAAGAGGAGAGTGGCCGCCAGCTTCCCGATCCAGAAGATCCCGTAGAGGATGAGCGCCGAGAGGACGCCGACCCACAGATGGCGGATCTTGAATGTAAAAAGTGATTTGAGCTCGTTTCGGCTGAAGACGAGACCGATCGCGGCCAGAAGCGAGGCAGAACAGGTGAGCTTCAGCCAGAAATTCCCGGCGGGCACCGCGAAGATGAAAAACCAGAGAACAAAGGCCGCGGGAATGGTCCAGAAAACGGGGCGAAGGGATCTGTTCATCGGAAGAGCCTCTGCAACTGAATCCCCATGATCAGCAGAACGCCGAAAAGCACATCCAACCGGGCCGTCTGCGCGTCGGCGTCGGCCGGAACCCCCCGGTGGAACATCCCCATGAGTTTGAAGGCAAGCGGCAGCGAAAGCAAGGTCAGGAGGGCAAAGGCCGAAAGCACACCGGTCGCGACCATGCCTCCGATCAGGACATATGTGAGCAGGACGAAAAACTGATAGACCCGGGCCGATCGGGTCCCCCCGAGGAGTGTCGCAACGGTATGAATTCCGACCTGACCGTCGAAGCCGATATCCCGGATGTTGTTGGCGAACAGAACCAGGGCCACGAAAATCCCAAAGGGGACGGAAACCCAGACGACCTGGGGATTGAAGGCGGCCATTTGGACGAAATAGGCGCCGCTGACCATCAGCGGACCGAACATGAAAAAGACGGCGATCTCCCCGAGCGCCTTGTACTTCAGGGCCACGGGCCGGGCCGTATAGCAGACGCCGGTAATGAAGCCGATCACCCCAAGGAGAAGGATCGTCATCCCGCGCAGGGAGATCAGATAGACGCCGATCGGAATCGCCAGGGCGTAGATCCCGATTCCGGCTGCCAGAACCTGCCGGGGCTTCATCAGACCGCGGATCAGGACGCGCAGGTCGTTGCCATAGCTTCCCGGAACCTCATTGGTATCGACATGGTAGCGGTAATCGAAATAGTCGTTGATGACATTCGCACCGCCGTGGAGGAAAACCACCCCCAGGACAGTCAGCAGGTAGGCCGGCCAGTCGACCGCCCCCCGGAGAGCCGCGAGCGACGTCCCCACGCTCACGGAAACCACAGAGATCATGAACGACTGCGGTTTCATTGTCATCCACAAGGCTTTGATCATTTTTACTTCTCCGATCCTTCTTTACCCTTGAGCAGGATTCCTCTGTCGTCCAGCTTAGGTCAATCGACATCGGAAAGTCAACCATCACCCATCAGTTTTTTCATGGGACATCGGTCCGAACGGGGCTGCATGGGCACGGGCTGCGGATTCAAAAAGGGTATTGACAAATATCCCCACACCTTGATATAAGCCTACCCCAAAGGGGAGTAGCTGGACAGTGGATATCGTCAATACGGCTTGATGCCCGGTACCACTGGTCGGTTTCAATGGACAAGCGAGACCTTTGTCAGGGCATTGTTGCCGTGATAAAGGTTTTTTTATGTCCGTTGATCAAGTCCGGACGGACACGCGGGACCTTTATCGAGACGATCGGCTTGGTAAAGGTCCTTTTTTATGCCTGCAATGCATCAGCAGTCATCCGGGTTCTATCGCAGGCAAGACCTAAGGTGTATTAAAATGGGTTGATGAATCCATAGATTTCATAACAGGAGGGAACCTTTTATGGCAATTACGGAACATAGTCACGGCAAGCCGATTGACCAGCTTGTGGGCGAACTGCAGACGCATCTTCAACAGGGTCTGACACAGAAGGAGGCGCAGGAGCGCATCCGGGCGCACGGTTTCAACGAACTCACCGAAAAGCCCCGACCGGGGTTCTTCGCGCTGTTGCAGGAGCAGTTCAAAAATTTTCTCGTGATCATCCTGATTGTCGCCGCTCTCATTACGATTTTTCTGGGCGAGTACATCGACGCCATCGCGATCACCTTTATCGTCGTCCTCAACGCCATGGTCGGGGTGATTCAGGAGTCGAAGGCGGAAAAGGCGATCGCCGCCCTCAAGAAGATGGCCGCTCCCAATGTCCAGGTCATCCGTGATGGAAGCCAGATCACGATCCCCGCCAGCGAACTGGTTATGGGCGACATCGTCCTCCTGGAGGCCGGCAACTACGTTCCCGCTGATCTGCGCCTCGTGGAGAGCGTCAATCTCAAAGTCGAGGAGGCCTCGCTGACCGGGGAATCCGTCCCCGTCGAAAAAAATGCCGGGGTGGTGCTGGACAAGGACATCCCCCTGGGTGACCGGAAGAATACCGTCTTCATGAGCACGCTGATCACGTATGGGCGCGGCAAGGGACTCGTTACCGGCACGGGGATGCACACGCAGATCGGCTTGATCGCCGAGATGCTCCAGTCCTACGAAACCGAAGACACCCCCCTCCAGAAAAAACTGGAGCAAATGGGTAAAATCCTCGGCACTGTCTGCCTGGCCATCTGCGGCGTCGTTTTCATTTACGGTCTCTTTCGGGATACGCAGCTCACGAACATCTTTCAACTCGGCCTGCTCAACTACTTCACCGCCGAAAAGAAGGATATCATCAACCTCTTCATGACCGCCGTCAGCCTTGCCATTGCGGCCGTGCCGGAGGGGCTCCCGGCAATCGTGACCATCTGCCTCGCACTGGGAATGCAGCAGATGATCAAGCGCCACGCGCTGATCCGGAAGCTCCCGGCTGTGGAAACCCTGGGATGCACCACGGTGATCTGTTCCGACAAAACGGGAACGCTGACCCAGAACAAGATGACCGTCCTTCAGGGATGGGCGGGGGGAAAGCGGTTCCGGGTAACCGGCGAAGGATATTCCCCGGCCGGTGAGTTCACGCTGGAGGGCAAGTCCATCGAGCCTCGGAAGGATCCGGACGTCGCGGCGCTCCTGCTGGGCGGCTTGCTTTGCAGCGATGCGCTGCTTGAAGAAAAGGTTATAGAGGATGGGCACCCCCCCCAGCGGATCATCGGCGATCCCACAGAGGGCGCCCTGGTCGTCGCGGCGGCCAAAGGCGGCTTCCGGCGCGCGGAGATGGAGAAGATTTTTCCGAGAACGCAGGAGATTCCATTCGATTCGGACCGGAAGCGGATGACCACCATCCACCGGAGCAATGGCGACGACGCGCGGTTTCCCTCCGCGGGTTTTTCCGCTTCATCCGTCATGGCCTACGTCAAAGGGGCGCCCGACATCGTTCTGGATCTCTGCGGCCACGTGCTGCAAAATGGTGTTGCCGTCGCGCTGACGGAGGAAAAACGCAAAGAGATCCTGGGGCAGAACCACGATATGGCCAGCAGTGCCCTCAGGGTGCTCGGCGTGGCGTACCGGCCCCTGACCTGTGTTCCGGAAAGCTGTACCCCGGAGGAGATTGAAACAGAGCTGACCTTTGTCGGCCTTCTCGGGATGATCGATCCGCCGCGGCCGGAGGTGGTGGAAGCCGTCAAGCTGGCCAAGGGGGCCGGTCTGAAGACCGTCATGGTGACCGGTGATTACCGGGACACGGCGGAGGCCATTGCCAAGGAGATCGGCCTGCTGACGCCCGGCGGCCTGGTTCTGACCGGGGCTGAGCTCGACCGGATGAGCGATGAGGGACTTGCGGCCCAGGCAGACAGAGTCGATGTCTGCTGCCGCGTCTCACCGGCGAACAAGACCAAGATCGTCGACGCCCTCAAGTCTCGCGGCCACATCGTGGCGATGACCGGCGACGGCGTTAATGACGCGCCGGCCCTGAAACGGGCAAACATCGGCGTCGCAATGGGCATCACCGGAACCGACGTCTCCAAGGAGGCGGCGGACATGGTCCTGACCGACGACAACTTCGCCAGCATCGTCTCGGCCATCGAACAGGGCAGGATCATCTACGCCAACATCCGGAAGTTCGTCTACTTTCTGCTGGCCTGTAATGTCGGTGAAATTCTGATCGTCTTCGGCGCCATGCTGATGGGTTTCCCCATCCCGCTGAAACCCATTCAATTGCTGTGGCTCAACCTGGTTTCGGACGGCGCCCCGGCCCTCGCCCTGGGGATGGAGAAGGGGGAGCCGGACATCATGAAGCAGTCCCCGAGACCTCCGAAAGAGCCGGTGATCGATGCGGAAATGGCGATCGGCATTGGCGTCGTGGCCCTGGCAGATGCGATTGCCATCCTGTCCGTCTTCTATTTTGGAATGCAGCGTTACCCGGGGCATCTCGAGGCGGCGCAGACGATTGCTTTTATCACCCTGTGTGTATCGGAACTGCTGAGGGCCTTTACGGCCCGGTCCGAACACCACAGCGTCTTCACCCTGGGCGTATTCTCCAACCGGTGGATGGTCTGGGCGACCGGCGGTTCGTTCATCCTGGTCCTGCTGGTCACATACGTGCCGTTCCTGCAACCCTTCTTCGACACGGTTCCCCTGACGCTCAGCGACTGGTTATTCATGACACCGTTCTTCTTCGCCTCGCCAATCGCGATGGAACTGGTCAAGATCTACATCCGGCAAAGGATGGCCAAAAGGTTGTCCGTTCGGGAGAAGGTTTAATTTTCTGCCGGGTCTTACGGAAGCAAGACCCGGATATGGTTCCCGTGTATGACGGCGTACAGGGGTACGCCGTCATACACGGGAAGGCGCTTCATCGATAAGCGGCTTTTTTTAAGGCTTCGGGAAACCCTCGATCGCCCTCAGCGCCCGCTGGATCTCTTCATCGGGAAGTTCGTAGGGGATCAGTTTCCCGGAGAGGTACGCGTCGTATGCCGCCATATCGACCATCCCGTGGCCGCTGAAGTTGAAGAGGATCGTCCTCTCCTTCCCCTCCGCCTTCGCACGCCACGCCTCCGCGACCACCGCGGCAATGGCGTGGTTGGTCTCCGGGGCGGGGATAAAACCCTCGGTTCGCGCCCACTGGACGCCCGCCTCGAAGGTTTCGAGCTGGTCGTAGGCCGTCGCTTCGATCAACCCCTCCCGGACGAGGTGGCTGATGATCGGCGCCATCCCGTGGTAGCGAAGCCCCCCGGCGTGGATCGGCGCGGGCACGTAATCATGGCCGAGCGTGTACATCGGAAGAAGCGGCGTCTTCTTCGCCAGATCACCGAAATCGTAGGCAAAAGGCCCTCTCGTCATCGTCGGGCAGGAGGCGGGTTCGGCGCCGACGATTCGCACCTGCTTCCCGTGGATCTTGTCCCGGACAAACGGAAGCGCAATGCCGGCAAAATTGCTTCCGCCGCCGGCGCAGCCGATCACCACGTCGGGATAGATCCCGATCTTTTCGAACTGCTTTTCCGCCTCCAGACCGATGATCGTCTGGTGCAGCAGGACGTGGTTCAGGACGCTTCCCAGGGAATAGCGCGAGTTCTCCCGGGAGACGGCATCCTCCACGGCCTCGCTGATCGCGATACCGAGGCTCCCCGGAGAATCGGGGTGCTCGGCCAGAACCTGTCGCCCCGCCTCGGTCCGATCGCTGGGGCTTGGGATGCACTCGGCGCCCCAGGTGTTCATCATCATCCGCCGGTAAGGCTTCTGCTCATAGCTCACCCGGACCATGAAGACGCGCAACTCCAGGTCAAACATCTTGCAGGCCATCGCCAGTGCGCTCCCCCACTGCCCGGCACCGGTCTCGGTGGAAATACGTTTCACGCCGAAGGCCTTGTTGTAGTAGGCCTGCGGAATGGCGGTGTTCGGCTTGTGGGAACCGGCGGGGCTCGAACCTTCATTTTTGTAGTAGATCTTCACGGGGGCATCGAGAAGCTTCTCGAAATTCCGTGCCCGGCACAGCGGGCTCGGGCGCCAGATCAGGTATTTGTCGAGGACCTCGCCGGGAATGTCGATCCAACGCTCCTGGCTCACCTCCTGCTCGATGAGGTTCATCGGAAAGATCGGCGCCAGGTCCTCCGCCGAGACCGGCTTCCCCGTCCCCGGATGGAGGGGGGGACTCATGGGTTTCGGCAAATCCGCCTGGATATTGTACCATTGCTTCGGGATTTCCTGATCCGTCAGAACTACCTTGGTCTGTTCCATAATCCGTCTCCTTTTTTGATGTAGTCACAAAATAAAAAAAGCCATGGGAACTTCCCATGGCTTCATCTATTTCCGTTAGAGACATGGGGGGTTCGCCCTGCCCACGGCTCAATTACTTAAAAAGAGCTAATGCAGGCAGACTTTCGAGGTCTGCCACCACCAGAACAACGATACGATTCTTAAACCTTTTTTCACGGGTCCCACTCTCCTCAATTTTCAGCTTTTCCGTAACACAGGGGAAAATCGGATGTCAAGCATTTATTCATGGATTGGCGAGGAGCCCCCGGTGACGCCGGTACCATAGGTTCGGGAAGAGGCGGTAGAGGAGCCTGGATACGGGTCCGATGTATTCCCTTGCCCGGCGGTCGAACTGCGTCGCCTGGAGAATCTGCTCCCTGATCTCCTCGCGGCTCCGCGCTTCGTTGAAGATCTTATAGGCGCAGTGGAAGATCGGACTGTACATGTTCCGTTTTTCCAGGAATTTGTGAACGTTCAAGATGGTGTTCGGCCCCTCCGGCTTCCCGTCGATTTTCTGGAGGACCTTGAGATGGGTCTCGACGGAGTTGCCGTTGAACAGATCATAGAAGAGGCGGCCGTAGCGGTGGTTCTTGCTCGCGTCCGACGAGAGGGTCACGAACATGTCGCCCACCCCGGCCTGGCTCTGGAAGGCCTGAAAACTCCCGCCGAGGATCCGGGAGATCGAACGGACCTCCACCCCGGCGCGCGAAAAAAGAGTCCCGGGGATCGAATCCCCGAGGTCCAGACGGTTCGCCATCCCCTTGATATTGGCCACGATATTCTTCAAGGCGCCGCAAGCCTCCACCCCGACGGCATCGAAGTTGAAGTATGAACTGAGCTCCCGGCGGTTGGCGTCGATGAATTCCCTCCGGACAATCCCGCAGATCCGCTTCTGTCCTGCCACGGTGAGACAGACGGGGTTCCCCAAGGCGACATCGATATCGAAAAACGGCCCGCCGATGGAGACGATGTCGTATCGATCCTTCAATTTCAGGAAATGGTTCCGGATCAGTCGAGAAGGGGTGAGAAGCTGTCGGGTCGTCTCTGCCGCGGTGAGTCCTTTGATCGCGGAGATGAAACAGGTGTGCGTGCCCTTGCGGCAGAGGATCGGCTCGATCCGATTCAGGATCTCCGGAAGCCGGTCCATCGTGACGGAAAGAAAAATGAAATCATTCTCTTCGACGACCCGCTCCAGGTCGTTCGTCGCGCTAACCTTCGGGGAGAGGCGCGGGACCTTGTCCATCCCGCCGAGTCGCCGCGCAAGGTCCTCCGTCAGATGCCGCGGGTTCAGATGCTCCCGGTTGATCGCCTTGCAGACGTCAGCATCGTGGTAATAAACAATGACCTTCTTGTTTTCCCGGCCGAACTTATAGGCAAAGGCCGTCCCCAGCCGTCCCGGCCCGATAATGGCAATCCGGTCCGTTTCGAGGGGCAGGCTCAACGGATTCCACCGCATGGGATTCAACTCTCCATCACCTCGCGGGCAATGACGATCCGCTGCACCTCGGAGGTCCCCTCATAGATCGTCGTGACCCGGGCGTCCCGGTAGAGCCGCTCCACCTTGTACTCCTTCATGTAGCCGTAGCCGCCATGAATCTGCACGGCCCGGTAGGCCGCACGGTTCGCCATTTCGGAGGAGATGAGCTTCGCCATTGACGCCTCCTTCGTGAAGGGAAGCCCCTGATCCTTCCGGTCGGCGGCGTAGAGGGTGAGCCAGCCGGCCGCCTCGATCTCCGCGGCGGTATCGGCGATCATCCACTGAATCGCCTGGAAGGAACCGATGTTCTTCCCGAACTGCCTGCGCGTCTTGGCATACCGGATCGTCTCATAGAGGCAGGCCCGGGCGATTCCAAGGGATTGGGAGGCGATTCCGATCCGGCCGCTGTCGAGGGCGACCATCGCGGTCGTGAAACCCGTGCCCTCCCTGCCCAGCATGTTCTCCTTCGGGATCCGGCAGTCGTCGAAGAGAAGCTCGACGGTGTCGGAGGCGCGAAGCCCCATCTTCTCCTCGCGGCGGCCGATCCGGAATCCCGGCGTCCCCTTTGTCAGCAGAAAGGCGGAGAGCCCCCGGTGGCCCTTCTCCTTTCCGGTCCGGGTGATCAGGACGATCACGTCGGCATAACTGCCGTTCGTGATGAAAACCTTGGAGCCGTTGACCAGATAGTGGTCCCCCCGTTCCTCGGCGCGCGTCGTCATGCTTCCGGGATCGGATCCGGCCTCCGGCTCCGTAACGGCGAAGGCGCCCAACATCTCCCCCCGGGCAAGCGGCACCAGGTAGCGGCGCTTCTGCTCCTCGCTCCCGAACTTGAGGATCGGATCGGAGGAGAGGTTCGTCACCGACATGGTCACCGCTGTGGAGGCGCAGGCGTAGGCGATCTCCTGGAGGGCAAGGGAATAGCTGACCGCCCCGGCCCCGGCGCCGCCGTCTTCGGCGGGGATCATCATCCCCATGAGCCCGAGGCCGCCCATCTTCTTGATCGCCGCCTCCGGGAAGGTCTCCTCTTGGTCCCATTTCCCGGCAAAGGGCTCCAACTCTTTCTTCGCGAAGTCCCGGGCCATCAGCCGGATCATCTCCTGTTCCTGGGTCAGTTGAAATGACATCGCATCCTCCTCAGGGCACGTAGACGATAACCAGCAGTTCGGCGATCTCCGGATTGGGATTGCTCAGCTTGTGATGGAGAGCGGAATTGAAATGGAGGCTCTCCCCCCTGGCCAATATCGAGACGTTCTCGCCGACCTGAAGGGTGATCCCCCCCTTGAGGACGAAGACGAACTCTTCACCCTCGTGGTGATACTCGACCCCCTTGTGTTCGGTGAGGGGTTCAATCGTGACCAGGTAGCCCCGCAGGTGTTTGTCCGGCCCCGGTTTGCTGAGCGGTGTGTAGGCATAGGAATCGACCCGCTTCTTGTGGCTTTTGGAGCGGCGCTTCGTCGCCAGGAGATCGTCCTGCGTCTCCAGTTCCTCCATGTTCAGCTTCAGCACACGGCTGAGCTGGAGGACGAGAGACACCGGCGGCACGGTCCGATCCTCTTCAACCCCGGCAATGATCTCCCGCAGGTACCCAGTTTCCAGGGCAAGATCCTCGATGCTCATCCCCATCTTCTCCCGGCCGGCCTTCATCCGCTGGCCGAGGGAGGTTTTCTCACCTTTCTTTTTGACCATTGGTCGCCTCCTTGATGTCCTTCGGTAGAAAAATGTTCTTTGACACGGAACGGCGTACAACCTATACTAACTGCGTTATTTTGTAAAGCCCGGCAGAATCGTTTGCGGCCGCCGTCGGGCGTATTCCGCGACTTCTTCCGGGAATGCGTTTTACCGGCCCATAACATGGACAGGCATCCCAATCACACAGGAGACGACCATGACCGAGTTCCACATAGCAACCGCACTCTTCGAGCGCATCGGCAAATACGGTGACCGCACCGCCATCCGGTACCGTCAAAATGACGTCTGGCGGGAAATCTCATGGAACGGGCTCGGCGAACAGGTCCGGGCGGCGGCCAAGGGGCTGCTGGCGATGGGTATCAAAGAAGGCGAAATGGTCAGCATCTTTTCCCAGAACTGCCCGGAGTGGATTGTCGCCGACTACGCGATCCTCTGCCTCCGGGGCGTTTCCGTCCCGATCTATGCCACCAATACACCGAAGCAGGCCGAATATGTCGTGGATGAAGCGGAAATCGGCATCGTCTTCGTGGGCGCCCAGGAGCAGTACGACCATATCCGCGCCATGCACGGCGGCTCTCCCAAACTCAAAAGGATCATTGTCTTCAACGACGGGGTCAACCTGGCCGGTGCGGCAAACGCCGTCTATTTCAAGGATTTTCTGGAAGAGGGCCGGCGGGCCGGCGGGGATGCCGAAATCGACGAGAGGCTCAAGCGCGCTTCCATGGACGACCTGGCAACCCTGATCTATACCTCGGGAACAACCGGGGAACCCAAGGGAGTCATGCTCCACCATTCAACCTTCTACCACTCCTTCATTGCCCACAAAGAGCGGCTGGAGGTCAGCGACCGGGATATCTCCATGTGCTTCCTTCCGCTGTCCCACATCTTCGAGAGGGCGTGGACCCACTTCGCGCTGAGCCAGGGGATGGTCGTCAACATCTGCGACAATACCGCCAAGATCGTCGAATACATGCAGCAGGTGAAGCCGACGATCATGTGCGCCGTTCCCCGCTTCTACGAGAAGATCTATTCGACGGTCTTCGAAAAGCTGGAGAGTGCGCCGCCCGCGAAAAAGAAGCTCTTCCTGTGGGCCATCGGCATCGGCGAGCAGGTCTTCCTGCTTACCAAGGAACAACTGCCGGTTCCACCCATCCTGAAGATCAAGCACAAGATCGCCGTGGCCCTGGTGTTGAAGAAGATCCGGGGGGTCGTCGGCGGCCGCATCCGCTTCTTCCCCTGCGCCGGGGCGCCCCTCTCGAAGAAGATCGAGGAGTTCTTCCATGCGGCGGGGGTGACTATCGCTTACGGCTACGGCCTCACCGAGACCTGTGCCACCGTGACCTGCCATGAGAAGTACCACTTCCGCCCCGGCACCGTCGGGAAGCCTATTCAGGGCGTTCAGGTGCGGATCGGCGAGGCCGGTGAAATCCAGGTGAAAGGAGGAACGGTCACGAAGGGCTACTACAAAAAGCCGGAGGCGACCGCGGAAGCGTTCACCGCGGACGGCTGGTTCCGAACGGGGGATGTGGGCGTCATCGAGGACGGCTTTCTCTCCATCACCGACCGGATCAAGGACCTGATGAAGACCTCGGGCGGGAAATACATCGCCCCGCAGCTCGTCGAAACCCTGATTGGAAACGACTACTACGTGGATCAGGTCTCGATCATCGGCGACCTCCGAAAGTACGTAACGGCCCTGATCGTTCCCGCCTTCGACCCGCTGGAGGAGCACGCCCGGAAGAACGGCATCGCCTTCTCCTCCCGCGAAGAGCTGATTCAGAACCCCGAGATCATCAAATTCTACGAAAAGCGGATCCGGGAGAACACAAAGGAACTGGCCCGTTACGAGACGGTCCAGAAGTTCCATCTTCTCGCCCAGGCCTTCACCCAGGAGAGCGGCGAGATGACGCCGACGATGAAGCTCAAACGGAAGGTAATCAATCAGAAGTACCAGGATCTGATCGAGAAGATGTACGAATGATGATGGACGAAACGCGGACATACCACCGCTTCCAGACGTATGGCCGCTCATCATTTCCCCGGATATGTATTACGCGTCCAACAATCGCCGTTGCAACAGCGTCTGCATGTCACGACGGCCGTCGGCAATCAGCAATACGTAGACGTTTTTATCCATGATTCGGTACATGATGCGGTAGGGTTTGAAGAAAATCTCGCGATATTAACGAATCCCGAGCGCCAACAGTTCTTTAGGATGGCTACCCCGCTCGGGGAATTCTGACAGCCCGGAGAAGGCTTTCTCGATCTGCTCCAAAACGTGGTGCGCCCTTTGAGGCGCATCGTGCAGAGCAATATGGTCATAAAGCCCTTCGAGATCACGTACTGCATCATTGGTCAGGAAAACCGCCAACGGCATCAGTAAACCTCCCATCGTTCGCGCAGACGTTTGATCGCATTCTCAGCGAGCTGGACTTTGCCTTCCCCGATCTGACGGGTCCCGAGCGCCAGGATTTTCAAGAGAGCCATTGTTTCCTGGGTTTGCTCGTAGCTTTCGATGTCCTGTATGACCACCTTGGCTTCGCCGTTCTGGGTGATGATTAGTGGCTCCTGGTGTTCGTGTAGCTTCCGTACGATTTCGGCGGCATGGGCCTTCAGGTAACTGATGGGCTTGATCCGGCTGGAAAGTTTCATGAGGGTTCTCCATCCCTTGAGCATGACCAAATATAGTCCATAAACAGGTCTGCTATCAAGAGTGAATGATGTTCTGGAGTTTCCTGAGTTTTGTTTTAGCCCTCTTCATCGCAGAAGCTAAAACAGAGCTGAAAATCAGGGCTTTTATTCTTCGGAGCGATCTTGATGCCCGTTTTATCAGGGAAGAGAAGGTTGTAGAG
>Ga0247841_10003409_pt1 | contig 29565 bp, 23 predicted proteins | sample LaCruzMarch2015__2_FD_192410 | JGI IMG/M metagenome (GOLD analysis project Ga0247841, IMG submission 192410) | Freshwater microbial communities from meromictic Lake La Cruz, Castile-La Mancha, Spain - LaCruzMarch2015_18m | ecosystem: Environmental > Aquatic > Freshwater > Lake | place: Spain... | reverse complement strand
CGAGGGGGAAAACCGATCATCAATACTCACCAGGCACGAATAGGCCGGCCCGGCTCCCGTCTCGGTGCTTACCAGCACATTGTTGGCATAGAAGGCGACCCCACCGGGGGTGCTTCCATTCCAATTCACGTTGGCCAGCGCGGTGGCTTTGGTATTGAACCCTTTGACGAGCACGCCCAAGGGGGTCATGGCGACCGATTCCACCACTGGTTTGGAACCGGCGTCCGCAACCGCAGTGAGCATCACGTCGGGCACCACAAGGGATTTTCCACCTGTCCCGGCGGTTACGGTTTGGGATTTTGTCAGATAGCCTGCGAGCGTGGCATTCATTGTGGTACCGCTCGACAGCTCCGCATTTGCCAGCGAAAACAAACCGGCGGAATCCGATGTCGTGCTGCTCCCGGCAAGGGTGAGCGTCACCCCCGCCAAGGGAGTCTGTGTTTTCTGGCTCAATACGCGCCCGGACACGTCAATGCTCGTCGCCGTGGGCGTTCCCGCGCCGCGCGTGTCCACGGTGATCAGATTCGATTCGGCGACAGACGTCTCAGCGCAAACCGCCGGCGGCACGACAAAAAGAAACGCCGCGCAAAATGCCAAGGGCAGGAAAGGGATCATTTTCATAGTGGAAAATTTTGCGGGCGCAGCCCGCTTTGGAGTGCGCGGACTTGGCCGCGCTTTTGGAAACCGGCCGGCTGCAAAAACACGCCCTCTGCGAAAGTTCGCCTGCCCTCAACGCCCTCCGCAAAAGCGGCGTCGAGCCGCCGCACTCCAAAGCGCTTCGCGCGAAACCCCGCTGGGGAGACTTCCTTTCTCACGGCCCCACTCCATGCCCGCCGCGACGCAAAGTCAACTCAATTATATCATGTCAAGCAAGTAGTTGATTTTTATAATATCCTCACTTTGAGACAATAATCAGATCCTTCCCGTCGGATTTTCATGGAGTCTGCGGGCAGTCCCTCATCGGCGGGGCCACTGGAATGTCGGATCAATCTGGAAACCGACGGGCATTCCAAGCGTGACACTGGCTTTTCAGATGATCTTGTTTTCATCTTTCTCGGGCGTGCGCCTGTTTTCTTCCTCGCCGGGCAGGCGTGCGGATGCTATGCGGGAACGATGGAGCTTCTTCAATGCGACCTGCCGGGGATTCCCAAGCTGCGGAGCGGAAAAGTCCGTGAGGTTTTCGACCTTGGAGAGACCCTCTTGGTCGTGGCCACGGACAGGATTTCGGCGTTCGACTGCATTCTCCCGACTGCGATTCCGCACAAAGGGGAGGTGCTGACCCAACTGTCCGCATTTTGGTTCGCCACGCTGGATTTTGTTCCCAACCATTTCCTGACCGCCAATTTCGACATGTTTCCGGAGCCCCTCCAGCCGTTTCGCGACCAGCTCGCCGGGCGATCCATGCTTGTGCGGAAAGCGCGCCCGCTTCCGGTCGAGTGCGTCGCGAGGGGATATCTTGCCGGCTCGGGCTGGAAGGACTACCAACTTTCCGGCTCCGTCTGCGGGCACGGGCTCCCGGCGGGACTGCTCCAGGCGTCGCGCCTCCCGGCAACGATTTTCACCCCTTCCACAAAAGCCGAAACCGGCCACGACGAAAACATCACATGGAGCCAGTGCCGCGCGATCCTCGGCGACGACCTCGCCCATGAAGTCCGCTCGCAGACGATCGAACTCTACGAACACGGACGCGCGAAAGCCTCCGCGTCGGGCATCATCGTCGCCGATACCAAATTTGAGTTCGGCATGGTCGGCGACGAACTGCTCCTCATTGACGAATGCCTCACTCCGGACTCCTCGCGGTTCTGGCCCGCGGAATCCTGCCGGCCCGGAGGAAGCCCTCCGAGCTACGACAAACAGTTCGTCCGCGATTATCTCGAAACCCTCGGCTGGGACAAGACTCCGCCCGCTCCCGCCCTGCCGCCCGATGTCGTGGAAAAAACCTCGCAAAAATACATCGAGGCCTTCGAGAAATTGACCGCGTGCAGGTTCTGAAGCTTCCCCGGCGCGCACGGTTCAGCCCCGGAGGACTGTCAGGGCTGCTGCGGAGCGAGATCCTTTACCGCCGACCAGGCCTTTGTGGCGGTTGATCGGGCATCGTCCCATTTTCCCTCGTTCGCCAGCTTGGTGGCCTGGGCAAACAGTTTTGCGGCCGGGAGCGTGTCGTCAACCGAGCGGCTGTAGAGAAGGGCGAGGAAATCGGACCATGCGGAAGTGAGTTGCCCGCGCTTGGCCCGGTCGAGGCGGAGCGTCCAGATCATCAGCTCGAGACGGGCGGCCGCGCTCGCGTCGAATTTTGATTTCGTCGCATTCTTGAGCCTTGTATAGACCGCCCGCAGCGGCAGGAGGGCTTTTTCCTGATCGGCGGCATCCGGGGCGGTGTGGAACGTGTAAAGCGCGCGCGCCTTGTCGAACGCCATCATCAGCGAGGAGACAGGCGGGAGACGGTACTGGCGCTCATAGAGCTCGTAGAGGGGGAGAATCAATTCCTGCCGCTTTTTTTCCGCAGCATCTTTCCAGACGGCCACCTGAATTTGCGCCATCGTGTCCGGATCGAAGGAGGAAAGCGATGACGAACGCGGCCAGAAGCAATAGGCCGCAGTCACGATCAGAAACAGGATCAGCAGGCGTTTGAGGGCGAACAACACAGGAAGAAAGAAGGCCGGGCAGGGATTGCTCCCCGCCCGGCGCAAATTGTTATTTGGACATTCCGACGCTGCTCGGAGCCGGACACGGCTTGGGTTTGCTGGCGCAAGCGCCGAGGCTGAGTGCTCCGGCTGCGATAGCTACTACTGCTGCGATTTTGATGAATTTCACGATGGGTTTCCCCTCCTTTCCTGGCATGTTGCCGAACACAACTCTGTCACAAACCTGGGGGCTGACAACATATTTCCACGGCTAATTGTTCAGGAAATTTCAATCGGTGTGCCGGCTGGCACCAGATCGAAAAGCTCCATGATGTCCTGGTTGCGGAGGCGCACGCACCCGTGGCTCGCCGGACTTCCGATCAGGTGTTCCTGGTTCGTGCCGTGGAGATAAATGTAGCGCTCCCGCGTGTTCGCGTTTTCCGCAGCGACGCCTTCCAGCCAGAGGATGCGGGAGAGGATGCCGTCGTCCGTCCCGCCGGGCGATCCGATCTCGCCGGTCGGCAGGCGCGACTTGAAAACCGACCAAGCCGGTGCGCCCGCCCCGATTTTTTCGCAAATCCGGAAGTTTCCGGGCGGAGTTTTCATGCTGCCCGGCTCGGTTCCCATGCCGAATTTTGAGGTGGAAACCGGCCAGGACTTGACCTCGGCCCCATTCAATAGAAGATGAATGGTTTGCCGGGCGACATCAACCCGGAGGCTGACCTTGGGAGGAAAGTCGTTTTCCATTTTTTTATTATGTCAAAATCGTTCCGAATCGCAATCGTTGGTGCATCCGGCGCCGTGGGCGTCGAGATGCTCCGCGTCATGGAGCGCCGCAATTTCCCGGTCTCCGCCCTCCGTCTCCTGGCTTCCCCGCGTTCCGCCGGACGCACGCTGGAATTTCGAGGCGAGGCGGTCGTCATCGAGCCGCTTGGAATGAATTCCTTCGAGGGAATTGACATCGCCCTTTTCAGCGCGGGATCTGGAATCTCCAAGGAATTTGGCCCGGTGGCCGTGGATTCCGGGGCCGTGGTGGTGGACAACTCGTCGGCGTTCCGCCTCTGCGACAACATCCCGCTCGTGGTTCCGGAGGTCAATGCCGGCGACATCAAAAACCACCAGGGCATCATCGCCAACCCGAATTGCACAACCGCCATCACCCTGATGGCCCTCAATCCGCTCCATAAAAAATTCCGGCTCAAAAGAATTTTTGCTTCGAGCTACCAGGCGGTCTCGGGGGCTGGGGCGCGCGCGATCGAGGAGCTGCGCGGGCAGGTGAACGCGCTCGCGCGCGGCAAGAAGTTTTCGCCCGAGATTTTCCCCCACCAGATCGCGTTCAATGTGATCCCGCAGGTGGATTCGTTTCTGGAGACCGGCTACACGAAGGAGGAGATGAAGATGCAGAACGAGGGGCGGCGGATCATGCACCTGCCGACGTTCAAGGCGTCGGTGACCTGTGTGCGCGTGCCGGTTTTCCGGGCCCACTCGGTGGCGGTGAGCGCGGAGTTCGAGCGCCCGGTCGTCCTGAGCGAGGCGGCGGACGCGATCCGCAGCGCGCCGGGGGTTCAGGTTGTGGAAACCGGATACCCGATGCCTCTCCAGTGTGCCGGGCAGGACGATTGCTTCGTCGGCAGGATGCGGCTCGACTGCGCCTTGGAGAACGGCCTCGCCTTCTGGATCTGCGGGGACCAGCTTCTCAAGGGGGCTGCGCTGAATGCGGTGCAGATCGCGGAGCTGCTCTGACCGGCCTTCAGGCTTGGATGATCTGGTTCCGGATGGCGTAGCGGACGAGCTCGCTGATCGCGTGCATCCCGAGCTTGCGCATGATCGCCGCGCGATGGGTCTCGGCGGTTTTTACGCTGATCCCGAGCGCGGCGGCGACTTCCTTGTTGCTGTGGCCTTCCGCGAGCAGCTGGATGATTTCGCGCTCGCGCGATGTCGGCTTCGAACCCTCGTCGGACGGCGCGTGCGGCATGTCTTTTTTTTGAAAGCTTTCGAAGAGGACTTCGGAGACCTGGGAGCTGAAGTAATGGCGCCCGTCCAGAATGCTCTCGATCGCGGAGAGCAGGTGGCGTCCGGCATCGGACTTGAGGATGTAGCCGTGCGCCCCCGCATGAAAAACCTCGTAAACCAGGCGCTCGGCATCGTGCACCGTGAAGATCAGAACTTTTGTGCGCGGGCAGACTTTGAGGATCTGGCGGGCCGCATCGATGCCGTTGAGGCCGGGCATGCTGATATCGAGGATGGCGACGTCGGGCTGCAGCTCCTCGCAGAGGCGCACGGCATCCCGCCCGGTGGTCGCCTCGGCGCAACACTCGTAGGCGGGCACGCTCGCAATCAGGTTGCGGACACCGTGGCGAACGATCTCGTGGTCGTCAGCGATCAGGATTTTTTTCTTGGTCTGGGCCATGACAGGTGGTTGTGACGACGATGCTCACCCCGTAGGGCGACGAGCGAATGTCCAACTCTCCGCCGAGCTGCGCAAGCCTTTCCCGCATGCCGGCGATGCCCACTCCGTCGCCCGCCCCCGGCTTGGTCCCGTCTCCACCGGAAATTCCTGTTCCGTTGTCGCGGACTTCCAGCCGGACTTCGCGGCCGTTCCGCGCAAGGGAAATCCAGACCCGGCCGGCCCCGGAGTGGCGGTAAATGTTGCTCATGGCCTCCTGCAGGATGCGGAAGAGCGTGGTTTCGGCCTCCGTCTCAAGGCGGGGAAAATCCTGCGCAAGGTCAAGCGTGACCGGGATGGATGTCCGCTTGGTGAAGCCGTCCGCGAACCACTGGATGGCAAACGGAAGCCCCACCTCGTCCAGAAGCGGCGGGTGGAGCAGATACGAAATGGTTCGCAGCTCCATGCAGCAGTCGCGGGCGATCTGGCGTGTTTCGGCGACAATCCTCCGCATGGATTCATCGCCGGCCAGGGGCTCGAGCAGGCTCATGTTCATCTCCAGGGCGGAGAGGCTCTGCGCGGTCGAATCGTGGAGTTCCCTCGCAATCTTCCGCCGCTCGTTATCCTGAAGGCGCATCAGCCGGGTCGAGAGCGTCCGGAGCTGCCGTTCGGAGTTCTGGAGCCTCTGCTGCGCCTGGATCTGAGGGGTGATATCCGCGGCGACCCACTGCCCGCCGGCGCATGTCCCGTCCGGAAGAAAATTGGCGCGCAAGGTGCTGCGGAACCAAAGCGCCGGGGAATCCGCATCGAGGATCTGGTGGATAAACGTCTCGAGCGGACGTCCCGGCTCCAGGGACCGGAATTTTTCCGTGAGGAGCTCGAACGTGACCGGAGGCAGGCAGCGCTGGAGAAAGTCGCAGTTCCGCGCCTCGCGGGAGAAAAGCCGCTGGAAAATCCCGTTGGCAAACGTGATTTCGAACCCGGGCATGAACCGGCAGATGATTTCGTTCTGGTCCTCGACAACCGCCCGGTAGCTCCATCGCACGCGGTCGAGCTGAACCGCAAGATCCTCGATCCGCCTCGCGAGCGTGGCCAGCTCGTCGCTGCCGGTGAAGTCGAGGTGGAGGGGAAGAACCGCCCGCTCCACTTTTCTGGTGAGATCGCGGACGCGAGCGAGAATCGTCCGGTCGAGCAGGATCCACATCACCAGGAAGAGCGTTCCTCCGGCCAGCGTGAGCACCGTGAGAAACACCTGCACCGCCTGGAGCCCCTCCACATAGAGCGGGCGGCCCTGGGAAAGTTGAACCTGGCCGATCGGGCTGCCATTGATCCCGCGAATGAGGATGTGGCCGACGAGTTCGTTCGGGCCGACAACCCCCACAAAGAACTCGTTGTGCGCAAGCATCTGCAGGAGCGGCTCGTTGCTCTCGTCGCTGACATTCACGGCATGAAGCGGCTTGAAAGCAACCCGCGCTCCGAACATCCCCTCCAGGAACGCCAGCGCGTCGCTGTCAAAAATCCTTCCGCCGACGATCAGACGGTTTCCTCCCGCGCCCTGGCACGCGATCGCTGTCAGCGAGTCGCCAAGAAGAATGAAGCCCGCCTTCGGAAGCCGGACTCCGGCTCTTCCGGACACCCATTGCGGCCAGGGGGAGGATGCCGAAAAGATCGTGGGCGGGATCTCCTCCCGAAACACCGTGCGCTCGATCTTTCCGGAGGAATCCGCGACCGAAAGAAAGTCGAGCTGAAGGGCCTCGAGCGCGCTGGTTGGGGGAAGCTGCCCTCCCTGCGGGGATGTGTCCCGCTGGAGCCAGTCGGCCAGGGAAATCTCGATGGGCCGTGTTTCGCGGGACAACATGAGGGTGAACCTCTGGAGCGTCGCGATCATTTCCTGCCGCTCGGTTTCTCTAAATTCCCGCAGGATGATCTCGCTGGTCAGCAGGACAACCGCCAGGCCGAGGAGGAAGGAGAAAACCACAAAGAGAGTGAGCGCCTTCGAGTAAACGCTTTGTCCCGGGAGTTGGAGGATCCGTGCGAGCAATCCTTTCCCTCCGCCCGACCCCGAGGAGCTTCCTGTCATGCCGTTCAACGCGGGGCCGACACGGCTGCTGGCGGCGGTCCCTTCTTGGGAAGAATCACCTGGCTGAGGTTGAAGATCGGCCCGTAGATCGCATAGACCAGGCCGCCGACAATGAGCCCCATCATGACGAGGACGATCGGCTCGAGGATCTTGTCGATCTGGTTGGCGATGAGGTCCAGTTCCTCCTCGTAGTCGGTGGCGATCTCGTCGAGCATCTCGTTGACGCCACCGGTCTCCCCGGCCATCTGCACCACCGCCGCGATCGTGCGTCCGTCCGGACCCAGCCGGTGGGATTCCATCAGGAAGCTCTCCGGAAGCGAGAGCCCGTCGGTGATGTGGTCGCGGACCGCGATGTAAAAGCGGTCGAATTCGACATGGTTCGCCGCCTTCGCGGCAATCTCGAGGGCGGTCGAGATCCTCACGTTGGCCTGCAGCAGAAGCGCGAGCGTGCGGAAACTCACCATCGCGGCGGATTTCCGGACGATGTTCCCGACGGTGGGCGTGTGGGTGACGGCGATCTGCACCGAGGGCTGGCGATACAGCTTCGGCCAGTATTTGAAAAACACCATCAGCGCGATGATCGGGACGGCCGCCAGGTAGGGCTGCTTCAGGAGGATGTCGGAGATCACCATGAGGATCCGTGTGGGGAGGGGAAGCGTGGCATTCATCGCGACGTAGAGCTTGGAAATCGCGGGGATCAGGGTGAAGGCCATGATGATGACGACCACGATGGCCAGCACGAGAATGATGGCCGGGTAGATCATGCCGGACTTGAGCTTGCGCAGGATTTTGGCTGATTTGCCGCGGCCCTGGGCGATCTGCTTGAAGACCGCGTGGATCTGGCCGGACTCTTCGCCGGCACGGATGAGCGCGATGACATCCTCGGTGAAAAGTTCGGAGTGCATCGCGAAGCAGTCGCTGATCTTGTCGCCGGAGAGGACGTGATGGGAGATGTCGGCAACCGCTCCGCGGTAGCGGGGGGATTTCAGCCGTGCGGCCATGAGTTCGAGGCTCTTGATGGTCGAGATGTTCCGCTCCAGGCATCGGGCCATGCCGCCGAAGAGGACCACCGCCTCCTCAATGTTCGGCTTCTTTCCGGTCAGACGCTGCAGCCCCTCGTCCAGCCCGGTGATGTCCGAAACGATCACCGATTCATTCGGTGCCTTTCCGGCCCCCAGCACCGCCTTGGCATCATCGTCCGTGTCCACGATGATCTCGGTGGACTTCGAGGTGTAAATGTTGGTCAGGACGACTTTTTTCAGCATGTTCGCAAAGGGACCTTGTCGGCGGTCATGATGAGCAGGCCCACCGTCCCAAGCGATGTTTATTTTCGGCTCACTGCGCCCCGGACGCGCAGCTCTCGCAGGGCTTGATCTGCTGGAAAAAATCGTTCCCCTTGTCGTCCACGAGGATGAACGCCGGGAAGTCCACGACGTCAATTTTCCAGACCGCCTCCATGCCGAGCTCCGGGTATTCGAGCATTTCGACTTTCCGGATGTTGTCCTGGGCGAGGAGCGCGGCCGGTCCGCCGATCGATCCGAGGTAGAAGCCGCCGTGTTTCTTGCAGGCATCGGTGACCTGCTGGCTGCGGTTGCCCTTGGCGATCATGACCATCGAGCCGCCGTTCGATTGAAAGGGGTCCACGTAGCTGTCCATGCGTCCGGCGGTGGTGGGGCCGAAGGAGCCGGATGGCAGGCCCTTCGGGGTCTTGGCGGGTCCGGCGTAATAGACCGGGTGGTCCTTGAAATACTGGGGAAGGCCCTTGCCGCGGTCGAGCCGCTCCTTGAGTTTCGCATGGGCGATGTCGCGGGCGACGACAATCGTGCCGGTGAGTTCGAGCTGTGTCGTGACCGGATGCTTCGAGAGTTCGCGGAGGATCTCTGGCATCGGGCGGTTGAGATCAATTTTGACGCTGTGTTTCGCCGTGGCCTGGCGGTGGCGGTCGGGGATGAAGCGGCCGGGATTCGTCTCGAGCGCCTCGATCCAGAGGCCGTCTTGATCAATCCGGGCCTTGATGTTCCGGTCTGCCGAGCAGGAAACCCCCATGCCGACCGGGCACGAGGCGCCGTGGCGCGGGAGACGGACGATCCGCACGTCGAGCGCGAAATACTTGCCGCCGAACTGCGCCCCGATCCCGCACGTCTGCGCGGCCTTCAGGATTTTGTTCTCGAGTTCGACATCGCGGAACGCCTGCCCGAGTTCGTTGCCCGCCGTCGGGAGCGCGTCGAGGGATTTGGTGCTCGCGAGCTTGAGCGTCTTCAGGCACGCCTCGGCGGAGGTGCCTCCGATTACGAAAGCGACGTGATAAGGCGGACAGGCGGCCGTCCCGAGCGACTTCATCTTTTCGATCAGGAACTTCTCGAGGCTCGCGGGGTTCAGGAGCGCCTTGGTTTCCTGATAAAGATACGTCTTGTTTGCCGAGCCACCGCCTTTTGCGACGAAGAGGAAGTCGTAGGACATGCCGTCGGCGGCGTAGAGATCGATCTGCGCGGGGAGGTTGGTCCCGGTGTTGACCTCGTCATACATCGTGAGGGGGGCCGTCTGCGAGTAGCGCAGGTTCTCTCCGATGTAGGTGTTGTAAATCCCGCGAGAGATCGCCTCTTCATCGTGTCCGCCGGTCCAGACCTGCTGCCCTTTTTTTCCAATGACGGTCGCCGTGCCGGTGTCCTGGCAGAACGGCAGAACCCCCTGCGCGGCGACCTCCGCATTGCGCAGCAGCGTGAGGGCCACGGTCCGGTCGTTGTCGCTCGCTTCCGGATCTTCCAGGATGGCCGCCACCTGCGCGAGGTGTGCCGGGCGCAGGAGGAACGAGACGTCCCGCATCGCCGCCTGGGCCAGATGGGTCAGCCCCTCGGGCTCGACTTTGAGAACCGGCTGGCCTTCAAATGCGGCAACCGAAACGAATTCGTCGGTCAGGTTTTTGTATGCGGTCGCATCCCCGGCGAGAGGAAACGGTTTCTGGAATGTGAATGCAGGTGGATTTTTGGCCATGACTTCTGGGTATTGGAAAAATTTGTAGTGGCATGCCGCGGCTTGTTCAACAGCGGATTTTTTTGTGTGGGATTTCACACAAAGCCGCTGAGGAAGGTGGGGGGATTTACCGCGGGGAGTCGAGCCAGGAGACTTTGCCCGAATCGAGATCGTAGCGGGCGGCAACGATTTTCAACTTTCCGCTCCGGACGGCATCCTTGAGAACCGGCCTTGAGGCATTCAATTGCGCGGCGACCTGAAGGGCCTGGGCGCGCACGGCATTTTCAACGGGATCGCCCGCCCGGCCTTTGGCGATGCGCACGGCAGGCCGGATCGCCTTCAACACCGCGCCGATGTGCCCGGGTTCCTTTTCTCCCGAGACGGCGGCGGTGACCGCCCCGCAGCGCTGATGGCCGAGCACCACGAGGAGGGGAGTGCCCAAATGCGCGACGGCGTATTCGATGCTGCCCATGCCCACGGGATCAACGACTTCGCCCGCGGTGCGGATCACAAAGAGGTCACCCACATGCTGGTCGAAGACGACCTCGGGGCCGACGCGGGAATCCGAGCAGCCGACGATGATCGCGAACGGCTTCTGGCCTTGCGCGACTTTCCTCCGGCTCTCGGCGATCCATGCGGGGGTCGTCCCGGAAAGCCGGCCGCCGACGAAGCGGGCGTTGCCCAGCTCGAGTCGCCGGAGCGCTTCATCCGCCGTGACGCCCGCCGGTTCATGGGCAGAGGAATGGCCGGCCAGGAGGCCGAGCAGGGCGGCAAGCAAACCCAAGGAGGCGAGAAGGGATTTCATGAACGGTTGATTTTTCAAGGGGTGTCATTTTCTCCCCCGGGAAATTTTTCACAGACCGGAAAATTGTCGCGATGGATTTGTGATTCTATGGCTGTATCCGGAGGGAAGGGGAACCTTTTTGTTGAAAACGCGCGTGCATCCCGGCAATCCGGAGCGGGAGCGGGAACGGGCCGGATTCCCATGCCCCCTGATTTGTCCGGTTTCAGCGTTCCTGCCCGGGCAGCAAACTCCGGCATTGTCAAAATGGTCCCGCAGGTTCAAAACCACTTGCGGTATGACAGATGAACCATTGCCGTCCGCCGGTCCCTCCCGCCGAATTGCGGCGGCGATTATTGCGGGAATCTCCCTGGCGATGATTGGGGGAGGCTACTGGTATTACCGGGCCGAGACGGAGGAACTCTTCCGGGAAAAACACCAGACACTCAAGGCCATCACCGAGCTCAAGGTCAAGCAGATCGAGCAATGGCGGAAGGAGCGCCTGGCCGAGGCGAAGAGAGCGGGAGACGACTTGTTGACGCTCCAGGCCGTCGGAAAATTTCTGGGTGCGCCCGACGACCCGCGGATCCAGGCGCAATTGCGCGAGGCTCTGGAGGGGGAAGTGTCGGACTATGCGAACATCCTCCTGTTCGATCCGGACGCCAACCTTCTGTTTGCGACCCGCGATGGCCACAGGGGGGTGCCCGCGGCCACACGGCAGATCGTCCTCGCCGCGCCCACGAAGCCGGAGGCGGTGATGTCCGACTTCTTCCGCTCGCCCGATGGCACTGTTCATATTGATGTTGCGGCGGCGGTGCGGGATTCCACTGGGCGGCCTCTGGCCGTGCTGGTGCTGCGCTCCCACGCGATAGACCAGTTGTTTGCCCTGCTCGAGTTCTGGCCCATCGCGAGTCCCAGCACCGAAACGATTCTTTCCCAGAAGGAGGGGGAGGAAGTGGTTTTAGTGAAGCATTTGCGCAGTGCTGCCAGCAACAACGGGGAGATGCGTTTTCCGCTGACCCTCGCCCATCTTCCCTCTGTCCAGGCGGCACTTGGCACCAAAGGCCGGTTTGAGGGCAGGGATCACAACAACGTCGCCGTGCTCAGCGATCTGAACTCCATTTCCGGATCGTCCTGGTCCATTGTCACAAAGGTCAATCAGGAGGAACTCCTCGCCATCGCAGGTTACCGTGCCGTCATCATCAGTCTGGTTATCGCGCTGGCCATCCTGCTGACCGTGGCTCTCGCCGCCCACTTTTACCGGAGACGGCAGGGCGGGCTGCTCCGCGCGCTCATTCATGGCGAACGCAGGCAAGCGGAAGCAAGGAAAACGTTGGAACATGAGCAAGCCGTCAGCGACACCATCATCGACAGCATTCCCGGCGCCTTCTACATGCTCGACCAAAACGGACAGTATGTGCGTTGGAATGCCTGCCAGCGTGATGAAATTGTCGGCAAGGGCGAACGGATCGCCACCACGAACGCGATCGACACCATCCACCCGGACGACCGCGAGCTCATCAGTTCGAAAATCGCAAACGTATTGAGGAATGGTGAGCCCGAGACGGTGGAGGGTCGTGTTCTTTTGTGTGGCGGGCCGGCATTCCGATGGCTCCTGATGACCGGTCGGCAGGTGGTGGCCAACGGCAGACCGTTTCTTTTGGGTATCGGCATAGATATCACCGAGCGCAAGCAGTCGGAGGAGGTGCTGCGGCAGAAACTTGAGGAACTCGAGCGCTTCAACCGGCTGACAGTGGACCGGGAGGTCCGCATGATCGCGTTGAAGCAGGAGATCAATGCGCTGCTGAAAGCGGCGGGGCAACCGGAAAAATACCGGATCGTGGAGGAGCTTTCAATATCCAATGTCCAACAAGGAGATTCCAAGGAGCGAACATGATCCGGAGCAGAGAAAGAATTCAATCCAACCAGCAACACCCAGGGCTGAAGGACAGCAGCGTCGCATCCGCGACTCCGGCCTTGGGCGTTGGAAATTCCTTGTTGGATATTGGAGATTCTTCCGCTGCTGAAAGACCCCAATGACCGACACGGAATATCCCATCGAGCCCTTGAAGGAGATCGTCCGGATGCTGTCCGGTGCGGTGGACACTTCCCGATACGAGGAGACGTTTTTGCGGAAAACGATCGCCATGCGGCTGGCAGCGACCGGAATGCGATCCCTCACGGCCTATGCCATGCACCTGGCCGGGGACCGGCTGGAAGCGGAGGAGTTCCGCCGCTCCCTGCGCATCAACCACAGCGATTTTTTTCGCAACCCGCTCACGTTTGCCGTGATCGAACAATGGATCCTGCCCGCCCTCGTGAGGGAAAAAATGAATTCCGGCGGGGGCGGGATCCGGGTCTGGTCCGCCGGCTGCGCGACCGGTCAGGAGGCGTGGTCCCTCGCGATGTTGCTCGAGGAATTGAGTGGGCCGGTTTCCTATCGCATCTTTGCCACCGATCTGGCCGATCCCGGCCAGGCGCGCGCCGGAGTCTACAGCGCCGATGCCGTGGGCAACGTCCGCACGCGCCACCTGCGCGAGTATTTTTCCCGACAGGACGATTCGTTTTCCATCGTCCCCCGGCTGCGGGCGCGGGTGGATTTTTCCGACCACGACCTGCTGGATGATGACTCCGCGAGTCCGGCGGCGAGCATTTATGGCGACTTCGACCTGATCCTGTGCTGCAATCTATTGTTCTATTACCGGCCGGAAGCGCGGCGGCAGATACTGGACAAGGTGTGCCATGTCCTGCTGCCCGGCGGTTATTTCGTGACCGGCGAGGTGGAACGGGCTATGGTGGCCGCGCATGAAGGACTTTGCTCCGTTGCACCCCCGGCGGCCGTATTTCAGACCGATTCAAGACGAAAGTAAAGAACCTAGAGGCAAGCCCCGAGGCATTAAGAATATGAATTCAGAAGAGCACCAAACAAAGCCGAGGCAAGCCTCAAGGTATCAAACCCAATGGGAATGAAACATGCTTTTTTTTCCGATGACAGAACCCAGGCACGTCGTTTTTCCCTGGCGCTGGCGGGGGTGGCCATCCTCGTGCCCTTGCTCAGCCTCCTGGGCTGGCTGAGCGGATTTACGATTTTTGCCAGTTACCATGAGCGATTCATCCCGATGGCACCGAGCACAGCCAGCGGGGTCATCCTGCTCCTGGCCGCATTGTTCATCGCGTTTCGTCCGACCTCGGGAACGGTCGCGCGGGCGATTGGCGGCCTTGTCGGCGGCCTCGTCGGGGCCTACGGATTTCTGGTGTTTCTCGGCTGGCTCACCGGCTGGCCGGAAAACCCGGACAGTGTGGTGTTCCAGAAGATGGGGAAACTGGGAGCATTTGATGTCGGTCGCATGTCGCCGGTATCCGGCATGTTATTGTTTCTCTCCGGAATTTCCCTGGCTTCACTCGTGCGGGGGCATTTCCGCGGAAGCCGCACAAACGTTTGGCTGATGCTCTCGGGTATTTTAGGAACGGCAGTGACCCTCCTTGGTCTGCTCTTCGTTCTTGGGTATGCGCTCGGCGAACCGTTGCTCTATCAAAGCACGACCATCCCCGTGGCCTTGCCGGGCGCGCTTTCCTTCCTGCTGCTGGGGGGGTGTCTGGTGATTACGGCGGCCCTGCATCGCCCCGGTCACTGGTTCCGGTCGCTGGACGATGTTCCCATCGGCACGCAACTGCGTCTCGGCCTGGGCAGCATTCTGGTGCTTGTGCTGCTTCTGGGGGCACTGGCCTGGGTGCAGACCGACAAGCTCTTTTCCCAGACCGAGACGATCTATGAGCATCCGTTTCCGGTCCGCCAGGCTCTTGACAAGCTCGAAGCCGACATCCTGGCCATGCGCCTGGAGTTCCGGAACATGCTCCTGGCCAATAACGATGCGGAGAAGCAGATCGCCGCCCAAAACAGTGCCGTTCACGAGACCGACGCCGGGCGGCAATTTCAAATTCTGTTTGAAAGGTATTTGGGGCCGAGTGCGGACATCGAGGCTGCGCACGATGCTTTCGTCCGGTGGGCGAAGACGAGCCAGGAATGGACGCGCGCGGCAAAGGGTTCCGATTTCCTGGAGCGCGTCCGCGAGACCGGCGACATTGGCGGCTTGCGGGAGGAACTGACCGGGCGCATCGGGAAGATTGATGACTTTGCCCGGAACAAGGCCGATCAGCTTTTCCGCGAGGCCTCCGCGCAACACCGCGCCCTCGCCCGTCAGCTTGCGGTCATCACCTTTGGAATCCTGTTGTTGTCCCTGTTCATCATCTGGCTCCTGCTGAAAGGGATCAAAGACCCGCTCCGGAAACTGATGGTCGTGGCGGCGCAGTTGCGCCAGGGGAAGATGAATGCGCGCAGCGGGTTTGTTTCCGCCAACGAGTTCGGGGCTCTCTCCGCCTCGTTCAACGCCATGGCCGATGCCATTCAACTCGAAATGCTGATCGAGCAGAACGCGTCCGAGCTCTCGCGGGTCATGCTGCGGGAGGATGAGGCGCATGCGTTCTGCCGCGAGACGCTCAAGGTGCTGCTCCAGCACACCGGGTCGCAGGTGGGCGCGGTGTATTTCCTGAATGAGGACAAGACCGCCTTCGAGCATTTCGAGTCCATCGGCCTGGGGTCCGGCGGCCACGCCGCCTTCTCCGCCACGGAGATGGAGGGCGAGCTGGCCTCGGTCCTGGCCACACGCCAGATCCAGCGGATCACAGACATCCCCGCGGATTCGCGATTCACCTTCGCGGCGGTGAGCGGGAAGTTCACTCCCCGGGAAATCCTGACCATCCCCGTGCTTTCCGATCACACGGTGGTGGCGGTGATTTCGCTGGCCAGCGTCCGCTCCTACGATGCGCCGTCCGTCCGCCTGCTCAACGACATCTGGAGCGTGCTGACCGCCCGCGTGAACGGCGTGCTCGCTTTCCGGAAAATCCAGAACCTCGCTGAGCGGCTCGAGTACAAGAACCGGGAACTGGATGCGCAGAAGCTCGAGCTGTCCGCGCAGGCCGGCGAGTTGATCGGTCAGAACACAGAGCTGGAAATGCAGAAGCGGGAACTCGACGAGGCCAACCGGCTCAAGAGCGCCTTCCTTTCCAGCATGAGCCACGAACTGCGCACCCCGCTGAATTCCGTGATCGCGCTTTCCGGAGTCCTGAACCGCCGCCTGGCGAATGTGATTCCCGGTGAGGAATACTCCTACCTCGAAGTCATCGAACGCAATGGCAAAGCCCTCCTCGCCCTGATCAACGACCTGCTCGACCTCTCGCGCATTGAGGCAGGACGCGAGGATATCACCCTCGACCGCTTCTCGGTCCACGATCTGGCCGGTGAGGTTGTCGCCATGATCTCACCCCAGGCGCGGGAGAAGCAGATCGCGCTCCTCAACGAAGTGCCCGCCGACCTGCCGCTCCTCATTTCCGATCACGACAAGTGCCGCCACGTCCTCCAGAACCTCGTCGCCAATGCTGTCAAGTTCACCGCTCACGGCCAAGTGACGGTCACTGCAGAAATTCAAAATTCAAAATTCAAAATTCAAAATCAGAAATCTGCAGACCCCACTCCGCATTCCGCATTCCGCATTTCTGTAAAGGATACCGGGATCGGGATTTCCGCCGACCAGCTTCCATATATTTTCGAAGAGTTCCGCCAGGCCGACGGCAGCAATGCGCGCAGATACGGCGGCACCGGGCTGGGGCTGGCCATTGCCAAGAAATACGCCCTGCTGCTCGGCGGTGACATCACGGTGGTGAGCGTGCCCGGCCAGGGCTCGACCTTCACTCTCCGGCTGCCCCTGGAGTTGCCACAGGGGGAACGGGCGTCCAGCCCGTTCGGACACAAAGCCGCTCAGCCGCGGGACGTGCCGCACACGGGCGGGACGCCCGTTCCCCCTGTCAGTCATGCAAAGGGAACGGGAGGACGGTCGGACCAAAACATCCTGGTGGTTGAGGACAATGAACCGGCCATCATCCAGTTGAAGGACATCCTCGAAGCCGAGGGCTATCGCGTCCAGGTCGCACGCAACGGCCAGGAGGCGCTGGAGCAGATCGGGCAAACCCTGCCGTCGGCCATGATCCTCGACCTGATGATGCCGGAGGTGGACGGGTTTCAAGTGCTCAAGGCGGTCCGCAGCGAGCAGGCAACCTCGCATTTGCCGGTCCTGATCCTGACCGCGAAGCATGTGACCAAGGCGGAGTTGGGCTTCCTCAAGTCAAACCATGTGCGCCAGTTGATCCAGAAGGGCGACATCAACAAACACGAACTCCTGGCCGCCGTGGCCAGGATGGTCGCGGCGCCACCGGAGAAATTGTCCCAGCCACCCCGCCGCCGCCGACCCGGACGCCCGGGAAAAGCCCTCGTGCTGGTGATGGAAGACAACCCGGACAACCTGCGCACGGTCAAAGCCTTGCTGGGCGACCGTTATCAGATTCTCGAGGCGGAGGATGGACGGGCGGGCGTTGAACAGGCGCGGACGCATCGTCCCGACCTCATCCTCACGGACCTCGGACTGCCCGGACTGGACGGCATCCAGGCACTCCAGGAGATCCGTCGGGACGAAACCCTGCGGCACATTCCGGTGATTGCCGTCACGGCCAGCGCGATGAAAGGTGACCGGGAGGAAATTTTGGCCCACGGCTTCGACGGCTACCTCTCGAAGCCGCTCGATCACGCGGTGCTTCTGGACCTGCTGCGGGAATTTCTGGATGAAAAGTTATGAAGATCCTGGCGATTGACGACAATCTGGACAACCTGACCGTGCTGAAAGCGGTCCTGCTGGACCGCCTGCCCGAGGCCACGCTCCTGACTGCCACGGACGCTCGGGAGGGGCTTGAACTGGCGGGGGCCGAAGATCCGGAGGTGATCATCCTCGACATCGTCATGCCAGTCATGGACCGGTATGAGGTCTGCCGGAAACTGAAGGCAGACGAGCTTCTGAAAACGATCCCCGTGCTGTTTCTGACGGCCCATACCGACCGGGACAGCCGGCTCAAGGCGTTGGAATCGGGGGCGGATGGATTTCTTTCCAAGCCGTTCGACGAGCTCGAGCTGGTCGTGCAGCTCCGGGCCATGTCCAAGATCAAAGCCGCCACAATCATGCAGCGGGATGATAATATGCGGCTGGTCAGGCTGGTGGCGGAACGCACGCGTGAACTCCAAAAAAGCCAGACCGCCACGCTCAACCTGCTGGAAGATTTGAAAGCGGAAAATGCGGCGAGGAAAGCGAGCGAATTCCGCATGCGGGCGATCACCGACTCCGCCCAGGATGCCATTCTGATGATGGACTCGGAAGGCGTGGTCTCGTATTGGAACCCTGCCGCCGAGCGCATTTTCGGCTACACGAGCACGGAGGCCATCGGAATGAACCTGCGCGCGCTCATTGCCCCCCCGCGAGATCATGCCGCTCCTCAGTCCTTTTTTCCGGTCTTCCAGAAAATCGGACGGGGGGCTGTCGTGGAAAAAATGATCGAGATGGAGGCCCTGCGGAAAGACGGCAGGGAAATCGCTGTCGAGCTCTCGATTTCCTCGCTCCAGATCAAGGACACATGGCATTCGGTGAGCATTATCCGCGACGTCACCGTGCATCGCATGGAGGAGGCGGAACTGCAAAAACTCCGGGCGGCGGTTGAGCAGAGCGCGAACATCATCGTCATCACCGATCCCAGCGGGAAGATCGAATATGTGAACCCCGCGTTTGAAAAAGGCTCGGGCTATACGGCCGCCGAGGCGATGGGGAATAATCCCCGCGTTCTCAAATCCGGGGAGCAGGATGCCGCGTTTTACAAAAATCTCTGGGAGACCATCACCGCCGGGAAAACCTGGCGGGGCCAGTTTCACAACAAGCGCAAGGATGGCTCCCTCTATTGGGAAGCGGCGACGATTTCTCCGGTGCACAAGGCCACGGGAGAAATTTCCCATTATGTCGCGGTCAAGGAAGACATCACCGAGCGGAAAGCGATGGAAGGCCGGCTGGGCGAGGCCCTGATCCGTGCCGAGGCCGCGGCCCACGCGAAGAGCGAGTTCCTTGCCGTGATGAGCCATGAGCTGCGCACCCCGCTCAACGGGGTGCTCGGCTTCGCCGAGCTCCTCTCGTACTCCCCGCTCGACGACGAGCAAAGGGACTATGCGCAGACGATCAGGGACAGCGGCAACCACCTCCTCGCTGTCGTCAACGACGTCCTCGATTTCTCGAGCATCGAAAAGGGCACGCTCACGCTCCATGCCGGTCCGGTCGTGATTTCCGAACTCCTGGAGTCGTCGGATCACGCGATCAGCAAAGCCGCCGCTGACAAAGGGCTGGAGTTCCGCCGCGAAGTGGCTTCGGGCGTGCCGGAGCAGATCATCGGCGATGATCGCCGGATTCGCCAGATCCTCCTCAACCTTCTCGGCAACGCTGTCAAATTCACCGCCAGCGGATCGGTCGTCTTCCGGGTTGCGACGGCCTCCGTCGGCGGCCGCCCCGCTCTGGATTTTACCGTCGAAGACACGGGGCCCGGGATTTCTCCCGGGATGCTCGGCCATTTGTTCAAACCGTTCACCCAGGCGGACTCGACGTTCAGCCGCGAGTTTGATGGCACCGGGCTCGGGCTCGCGATCTCGAAGCGCCTCGCCGAAGCCATGGACGGATCGATCACGGTTGTTTCCACTCCGGGCCAAGGCAGCGCGTTCACATTCCACTTCCCGTTGATCCTTCCCGTTTCCTCCCAAAGCGAAAACGACGCACGCGCAGGCGTTTCGCCGCACACGAACGGATCGCACATGCCGCCTGAAGGCAATCTGGTGCTCGTCGTCGAAGACGACCGGGTCAACAGCAAGCTCATCGGGAAAATGCTCCAAAGCCTCGGTTACCGCCCCGAGTTCGCGGCCGACGGGGCCGAGGCGGTCGAGGTCTTCGCACCGGGGAAATTTTCCGCGATTCTCATGGACATGCGGATGGCGGTGATGGACGGGCTGGCTGCCACGCAAAAAATCCGCGGGATGGAATCCCAATCCCGCGTTCCGATCATCGCGCTCACGGCCAACGTGATGCCCGGCGACCGCGAGCGCTGCCTCGCTGCCGGCATGGACGACTTCCTCACCAAACCCTTCAAAAGGGACCAGCTTGCCGCCAAACTCGCCCGTCCCGCACCGGTGGCATGATTGCCCCGCGAAAACCGCCGGATTTTCTCTTGATTTTCTTCATCCGGGCCGATCATGATGCCTCATGGAAGCCACCACGTCATCCTCGCCGGCGGGATTGGACCGGATGTTTTACCGCCCGGCCGATGAATTTTTTCCGGCCCATGCGGGGCTTGCGCTGACCTACGATGATGCGTCGCTGGCGACGTTGTATTCCGAGATCCTGCCGAGGGACGCGGATTTTTCGACAGTCCTTGCGCCCGGGCTTTTGCTGCAACTGCCGGTGGTATCGGCGGACATGGATACGGTGACCGAGTCGCGGATGGCGATCGCGCTGGCCTTGAACGGCGGACTCGGCCTGATCCATTACAACATGCCGAAGCGCCAGCAGCTCTCGGAGGTTTCCCGCGTCAAGAACCACGTTCACGGTCTGATCCGCGAACCGATCAAAGTTTCGCCGGACCAGTTGATCGGGGATGTGCTGGCTCTCATTGAGGAAAAGAAATTCTCGTTCAGCACATTTCCGGTGGTGGACCAATCGGGTGTATTGCTCGGCCTGCTGCCCGGCCAGTGTGTGCGCGCGCGCTTCGCCCCGCGGGGAGTGACCGAGGCGATGATCCCGCGATCTTCGGTATTGACGATCCGGGAGGACGAGCTTCGGGACGACCCGATTGCGCGGGCGGACCGGTTTTTCACCGACAACATCGGGATCCACAAGCTTCTGGTGGTGGATGCGGGCGACCGGCTGCGCGGGCTTTTCACTCTGAGCGACATCGAGCGGATCACGCAGGAACGTTCCTTGCGGACAAAGCCGGCGCGCGACGGAAAGTTCCGGCTCGTCTGCGGCGCGGCGGTGGGGGCACCGCGTGATGCCGCCGGGGAACTCGACCGGACGGCGTTGCTCGATCACATGGAGGCGCTTGTCGAGCGCGGGCTGGACGCGGTGGCGGTCTCGACCGCGCATGGTCACACGCGCGGGGTGGGGGATGCGGTGCGGGCGATTCGCGGCGCGTTTCCCGCGCTCCCGATCATCGCCGGGAATGTGACGAGCGCCTCGGGCGTCGAGTTTCTGGCTTCCTGCGGCGCGGACACCGTGAAGGTCGGCCAGGGACCGGGGTCGATCTGCACAACCCGCGTGGTGGCAGGCGTCGGGATCCCGCAGCTCACCGCGCTCTACGTCTGCTCGAAAGCCGCCGAACAATGCGGAGTAAAAATTCTGGCGGACGGTGGCATCACGAAATCCGGAGACATCGTGAAGGCCCTGACTCTGGCGGACGCCGTCATCTGCGGAAGCCTCCTCGCGGGGTGTCCGGAAGCGCCGGGGCAGATCATGGAAATCAACGGGAAATTTTACAAACAATACCGGGGGATGGGCAGTCATGCGGCGATGAAGGCGGGAAGCGCCGCGCGCTACGGGCACGCGAAAGATTCCGCGCAGAAGTCCGCTGCCGAAGGAGTCGAGGCGCTCAAGGAGGTCTCCGCGCAGGCCGACACGGTTCTGGCACAGCTTGCCGGCGGACTGCAAAGCGGCATGGGCTACCTCGGTGCCCCGACGCTTGCCGACCTGCGGAAAAATGCCCGCTACACCCGGATCACGGCCGCGGGCATGCGCGAGAGCGCGCCGCACGACATCATCGAGGTGAAGACGGGGAACGGATGAGTGTCTCCGGTCGCTTCGGTTGATTTTCAGAAACGGGCGGGGAGGCTTTGTGTCACGCCTTGCGCCTGTCGCCTGTGACATCGGAAAATATATATTTCGATTTTCCGGCTGGGCTGGCACGCTGGCAGCGAAAACCGCATGACGAGACTCGCTTTCATTTTCCTGGCGGCTGGAATCGGTCCCGTTGCTGCGCAACCGGCGGGCAGCCTTTACATCAACTATTCCGCCAGCGTGGCTCCGCACGACCTCGCGGTCTGTACGACAAACATCATCCACGCGGAGGCGAAGACGCGCTTGGACGAAGCGCGACAGGCGGGTTGCTCCGTGCTGGCCTATCTGAGCGCGGTCGAGGTGGCTTCCAACGCACCGTATCGGAAGCGGTTCCTGCGGGACAAGATCCCCGTCCTCGGGAAAAATGAAACATGGAACAGTGAGTTGGCCGATGTGTCCTCGCCGCTCTGGGCCGATTTGCTCGCGGACCTTGCCGACGAAGCCGCCGCCAAGGGTTTCGACGGATTTTTTTTGGACACCGTGGACAGCGTGGAGGTGTTGTCAAAGAAGCATCCCGGCCGTGCGGCGGCTTTTCGTGCGGGGCTGGTCCAGGCGATCAAAGAAATCCGCCGCCGCCATCCGGACAAAAAGATCATGGTCAACCGGGGGTTCTCAATTCTCGATGAGATCCGTCCGCTGATCAACGGCGTGCTCGCCGAGTCGCTTTACCAGACGTATTTTTTCGACAAGAAGGAGTATGGGGTGGTGTCGGAACAGGACACCGGCCAACTGCTCGGCCTGCTGCACAAGGCGGATGGACTGCCGGTCTATGTGGTGGACTACGTCGATCCGCAGAAGGCGGAGCTTGCGCGGGAAACGGCGGAAAAGATCCGCGCCGCGGGGTTCATTCCGTATGTGACCACCCCGGACCTCTACGGGAAAATGCTGGCCCCCATCCGTCCGGTGGCGCGGAGGGTCGCGGCGGTCTATGGGCGACAGGTGGATTTGGGCGGCGGCGGCTCGAGATACTGGCCGGCGGACACCTGGGTCGCCCAGTTCCTTCAGTTGCCCCTCGAGTGGATGGGCTACGAGGTCGAGTATCTCGATGCAATGGCCGGTCCGCTGCCGGCACTCGACGACACGTATGCCGCAATCGTTTTTGACGCGTTTTCCGACTGGCCCGGTGCTGTCGAAAAAAGCGTCCTGCAATGGTTTGCTGCGCGCAAGGACAAAAGCCTGCCCACACTGGTCTTCGGAAAGATTCCATTCAGCGACCGGTATGCGGTGGCGTTCGGAAAATTGTTGGGCATGGAAATTGATGTCCGCACGGCAAGCACTCTGAACTCCCCGGCGGGATTCCAAGTCGGGGAGTCGCCGATCCTGAAGGGCGAGAGCCCGCTGCGGATGATCCCGTACAACTACCCGTCCGTTCGCGCGCCGGCCAAGGCGGACGTTTTGGTTGCCGCGAAGTTCACGGTGCCCGGCACCACGGTGGTTTACCCGTATGACGCGGTCTTCCTTGCGCCGTGGGGAGGCATGGCGCTGTCCCCGTTCCTGAGGTTCGAGCGGCCCGACAACGTCTCCCTTTGGAAGATTGATCCCTTTGCCTTTTTGGAGGGGGCGCTGCGACGGAGAGCGTTCCCGGCCCCGGACGCCACGACGCGGGACGGCCTGCGCCTGTTTTTCAGCCATGTGGATTCGGATGGCTTCCAGAGCAACTTGGATACGTTCATTATGAGGCATTTACGCCTCACGATGGGGTTTGCATGACACTTTGGTTGACAACCGCGCCAACGACATATGTCAAAGCGCTCAAAGACTCCCTTCGTCATCGGAGACGACCACCACGAAATAAAAATCTACACGTCCCGCTCTCGCGGGGGTGACCTTCATCAGGTCTGCTACTACGAAAACGGGCAGCGATTTCGGAAATCCTTCACGGATCTTCCGGAAGCCAAACGCGAAGCCCGGATGATACTCGGACGGCTCGCCGGGTTACGCGTGGCAACTCGCAACGTCACATCTGCGGAGATCGAGGCACTGATTTCCGCACAGAAATCACTGGCAGCCTGCGGGACACCGCTCCACATCGCAGCACAAGAATATGCGGAGGCAAGGCACCTGCTGAAATCCGTGCAACTCCTGCATGCGGTGCGCCGTTATGTGGAAGAGCATGACCCCAGCACCAAGAGGAAGCCGCTGGCCGAACTGGTCAAGGAGTATGTCGCCACGTTGCGAGACAGCGCATTGACGGATCACCATGTCGCAACAGTCCACTCTCACCTGAAGCAGTTTGAACGCGTCTTTTCTGAAAAGTTCCTGCCCGACCTGATGCCGCAGGAGATAGATGCTTGGCTCCAAGGCAAAACGAACTGGAGTTCGGTCAGTCGTACGAACGTGCGCCGTGCGTTGATTGCGTTCGGCAACTGGGCACGCAAACGCGGCTACCTCCCTGCCGAGCGCAAGACTGTATTCGACGCGATGGTAAATCCAAAGCTGCCGCCAACACGCATCGAGATTCTGACGCCGAAGGAGCTGCAAGCGCTATTCGCTGTGTCGATACCAGCGACGACTCCGTATCTTGCGATCGCAGCATTCGCCGGTTTGCGTTCTGCCGAGATCGAGCGACTTGATTGGAAGGAAATCCAGCTTGAGCGCGGCTTCATTGAAGTTGCCTCTGAGAAGGCCAAAACGCGTTCCCGGCGTCTGGTGCCAATCTCGGAGAATCTCGCCGCTTGGCTCGTAAGTTGCCGCCAAGCATCCGGGCCGGTTGTGCCATATTCCCGTGTGCCGGAAGCACAGGAGTTCTTGGTGGGGAAATCCAAGATGCCGTGGAAACGCAATGCACTTCGCCATTCCTACATCAGCTACAGGCTCGCTCAGATGCCCGACACCGCTCGGGTCGCGTTGGAGTGTGGAAATTCACCAGATGTGATCTTCAAACATTACAGGGAGCTTGTGGCCCCCGCGCAAGCCGCTGAATGGTTCTCGATCTTTCCAAAGGGGCACGTTCCGGCGAAGCCAAAGAAGGCGGCGAAAAAAGCCAAGCCACCCCAGCCGCTCAGGCTTCTCCCCGCCCCGGATGCCGTAGCCCCAGAGATCGTCGGGGACACAGGGCTGGATGACGCGGAGATCCGGCGGGCACTGCTGGGATGAAAATTTGCAGAAAGGTTGTTACGTAACGACCGGAGTGCAAGTTGACACGGCGGAAGGGGGATGAGTGAAAACACATCCACCAAACCGGGCGAGTGGCTGACAGAACAGCAACTCGCCGATCACCTGCACGTATCCGTCCGCCACATGGCAAACCTCCGAAAGAGAGGGCTGCCGTTTGTGCAACTTGGGTCGAGCGTGCGTTACAAGCTCGCCGAAATCGAAGACTACCTCTGCGGGAACCGGCGGTTGTCGTCGCATGTGGAGCGGAAGCGCCGGCAGGCGAACCTCGCCCCGAATCTTGGGGGGCTCTTGTCATGAATCTTCCAACCTTGTCATGCGAGAAGTTGCCCAACGGAGTCCAGCTTCAAGTGGACCGGAACTGCGATCGGGCAAGGAGCACGGCCAAGCGCCTGGGGATGCTGGACCTGATGACTCAGGAGCTAAGATCGCCAGGGATCGGGGTGAAAATCGCCGTCGGGATCGGACGGGATGAGGGATGGCTGCGGGCGATTGTGGCCGGCACGACGGATCCCGATGTGCGGGATGTCGGGTGGATGGGCTTTTCGGTGTCGCCGATCCGCCATGACTCGAGAAAGCAGCTCATCGAGATGGTGGCTGTCGGCCTCGGAACCGACCCGAGAGCTCTGCGAATCGTGTGTAGCTAACAGCCATGGACATCAAATTTATGAAACTCCCGGACCTGTCATATCTGGCGCTGCCCGATGGCGTGCTTTTCCAACTGAACAATAAGCCCGAGTCGGCGAGGGCTACCGCCGAGCGCCTGGGGATGATGCCCGAGTTGAACCGGGACCTGACCCGTCCAGGAGAAGGGATCAATGTTGCCGCCGCGATGGGGCGGGATGGCGAGTGGATGCGGGCGGTTATTGCGAGCGATTCCCCCGCGATCACCGGGTTTGAATGGATGGAGTTCGCGGTTTCGCCGGTCAACCACACGGCGACGACATGGCTCTTGTCGCTGGTGAGGGTCATGTCTCACGCAGACCCGGACAATGAGCGTCTTGTGGAGCGCGTTCTGCCATGAACATCGAATCACTCGTGCTGCCGAATGGGGCTGTCCTGCTCAAGGACATGGACGATGACCGGTCGAAGGCGACCGCAATCAATCTCGGGCTGTATCCACGCATTGTCGAAGGGCTGGAATCCATTGAGGGACCGTGCGGAGCAGCGGGCATTCAGCGCAATGGGGATTGGCTCGTGGCGGTTCTCGCGTGGGAACGTTGCAGTGGGGGCAACGGTTGGGCCACAGTTTCAATCTCGCCGTTCAATGATGAAACGGCGGCGTTCCTCGTGCGGCTGACGAAGGCTCTCGTGAGAGGGCCTGAAGGCCCACCATGCCGGTGAAGTCTCCACTCCCGGCGTTTGCGCTGAATATGCTGGCATCGTGCCCGAGCACAGGGGACGGCGTGCATCTGTGGTTGTTCCGGGTGGCGCGGGTGATGCATCCGTATTTCGAGGCCAAAGGAGATATCGTCGCCCGTATCGAGGAGGCTGCGGCCGGCTGTGGACGGGAGGTGCCAATCGGGGAAATCGAGGCGGCGGTGGAGAACTCGGAGGCGTATGCCTGGAAGCCAGGGAAGAAGCAGGGCGTTTCCAGAAAACCCACCTGGCCCAACTGCAACGAGGAACAGGTCGGGGCGATTGCTGCCGGTGGAGTCGGGCTCGTTGATTTGTGGGGATGGTCCCCGGTGCATTTTGTAGATGACGAATGCTCGGAGGAAATCGTGGATGCGCTCTTTCCCGGCAACCCGCTGCTCTGTTGCGGTCGGTCGATCAGCGCCGACTTCGGAACCGGCAGGCGCGAGGAATGGCGGGGCCAGCTCGCCCGCCAGCAATTTATCGTTCCCTCGCCGATGATTGCCGAGGAAGGGCAGCGGAAAAGCGGCAATGGGATCTCCCCGCGCACGCTTGAGAACACCGGGCCGCGCCGGTTCCTCGTGATCGAGTTCGACCACGGGCATACGGATACGCACGCCGCCGTGCTGTGGCACCTGGCGAAACTGGCCCCGCTTGTCCTTGTCCTGCACAGCGGAGGAAAGTCGCTGCATGGGTGGTTCGCCTGCGATGGTCAACCCGAGGAGAGGGTTCTGCGGTTCATGCGCTATGCCGTGTCGCTCGGAGCCGATCCCGCCACCTGGACGCGCTGCCAGTTTGTGCGAATGCCGGGCGGGTTGCGTCCGCGGGGCAAGAGCAACAGGTGGGCGCAGCGGCAACAAGTTTTCCACTTCAATCCGGAGAACCTGCCATGAAGACCGAATGGAATGAGTCTGCGATTCCGGATGTTCCCGAGGAATCCAAAAAGAAGTCGCCTCCCCCGGTGCCCGAGCTGGTGGACTTTTACAGTATCCCGCTGCCGCCGGAGGATGATCCCAACGAATTGCTCAGGCACCGGTTTTTGTGCCGCGCAGGAGCGCTGCTCCTTGTCGGGCAGACAGGCATCGGCAAGAGCGCGATCGCAGTGCAGTGCGCGGTGATGTGGAGCATCGGGCGCGAGGCGTTTGGGATCCAGCCGCGTGGATGCCTGCGAATTTTGATTATCCAGGCCGAAAACGACATGGGCGATATGGCCGAGTTCCGGGAGGGAATGCTCAAGGGGCTCGCCATTTCCGAGGAGGACCGGGCAAAAAGTGTGATCCGGACCGCGCGGGTGGATTCGGTCATGGGGGCCGACTTTTGCGAGCATGCGGTGGAGCCGCTATTGGAAATGATGAAGCCGGACCTGCTCATCATCGATCCCGCGCTTTCCTACCTCGGCGGCGAGGCGAACCAGCAGCGGGACGTGTCGATGTTTTTGCGCAACGGCCTCAACCCGCTCCTGCACAAGTTCAACTGCGGGCTGGTGCTCATCCACCATACAAACAAACCCGCGCAGGGGGATCAGAAGGCGGCCTGGCAGGGTGGGGACTTCGCGTATCTGGGTTCCGGGTCCGCCGAGTGGGCGAACTGGGCACGGGCGGCGATCGTCGTCCGGGCGCTGGGCGGGCCGCGCGACGATTATTACGAGTTCCGCGTCGCCAAACGTGGAAGGCGGTTGCGGTGGACGGAGGATGACGGGGATACACCGAAGTTCACGCGGATCATCGCGCACAGCGCGCTGGGGATCTGCTGGCGGGAGGTGACGGAGGCGGAATATGAGGCGGCGGCAAAGCCCGAGACGAAAGCCGGGAAATTCAAACCCGAACTTGATCGGTTTATGGAGATCTTCCCGGGCACGTTCTCCGGCGAGCCCCGAAACGCATTGCTCTCGGCCGAGCAGATCAAGAACGCGTTCTACGACCGGGGATGGCACAAGGATTTTTACAAGGGGCTCTGTGATGAAGCGGAGGCCAGTGGGAAAATCGGCGTCACGCGCATCGGGCGGTTGAACCAGGTTCTGCGCGGGTTGCCGGAGCTGGTCACCACCTACGAGAAGCGGGTGGCTGAAGCGGGAACGATGATGCAGGAAGTCCCGCTCAAGGCTCCGCTCAATGCCCGACGCAAGCGCCGGAAGTAGCGCGGACGCGGGATTGAAACTCCCCCGTGCGTTCGTGGCCGACTGATCCCGCCTTGATTCCCCCCCGCGCCGGACTGCCGCCCGGCCTGTTTTATGCAACGCTCACGCAACCCGTGTTTTCTGTTTTTGCAGGTTGTGCGCGATGGCCGGGCAAATGCGGAAGATGCTCGCTTGCTCTCGTGTTCCTTGGATTTCCGTTCCTTGCAGGCCAGTGCAAAAAATGGGCGAATGATGCAAATGATGCAAATTGGGTTTTTCCCCCAAAGTGGTACACGAGGAATTTTTATAGGAATACTTTGGGGGAAAAACCCCGTTTCGCTCATTTCCATCATTGCCGCCCCGATCAAACGCCGCCGGTTCAAGTCGGAGTGGGAGGGGAGGCGCGTGTCGGGCGAGGAAGAGGCTCACTTTGACCCTCCATTCTCAATGCCCCGGCTTGCACCCTCAAAGCACCCCCTTAACCACTGAATCCCCGTGGCTGCTCCGCGCTATTCTTTGGGGCAGTGGAACTCAGCACGATCAGGAACTACAAATTCAGCGAAGTGTCGTCGGCGATGCAGAAGGCAATCCGCCGCGCCGACACCCAACTTGCCGGATACTGGGCACTGGAACTCTGGGCCAGTGGGTTCGGAAACTACGTGTGGAAGCGTCTCCTCACGGTGAGCGCGGAAGATTGCTGGGGCCTTATTACTGCGGAGGTCAAAGCACTCCACGATTCCTACCTGATCGTGAACGACAACGTGCCAGCACGTAAAGCCAAGGGCCGGATCTTCATTTCCAAAGCGGTGATCATTCTCTGCGCGGCCAAGAAGAGCCGTGACCCTGACCACCTGCAAAATCTCGTCTATGACCAGTTGAAGGGAGTTGATGCGGATGCGCTCGCCGACGATCTCAGGAAAGCGCCCGAATACGTGCCCATCCCCGGCTATGCGTTCGACTGCCACACGCGCAAGGGGAAGGCATCCGGGGCGACCAAAGCGCAGTTCTTCTCTGCCGAGCATGCAGCCCTCCAGCCGTTCCAACCTGGCCTCTTCGATGGGTTGCTGGAGTGAGCCACGCGGGTTTCATGGAATTCGGCCTCTCCCTATACCATCCGCGCCTTCCGACTCCATTGTGAGGCCGCAGCAAACGGCTTTCTACGCCTGATAAACGCCGTCCGAGGGGCGCGGACCGGCCAGGAACATTTCCGGTGCCAACTTCGAGCGGGCGCGAAAAATGGTGAAAAATATGGTGTGATTCAGCGCTTCCACGTCGAGGCACCGGAGCAGGATAAAATTGGGGTGATAACGGATCACTCATCAGCCAAGCCGGACAAGACCGG